>OBKM01000047.1_pt1 | contig 47743 bp, 45 predicted proteins | sample 1519691 | NCBI WGS metagenome assembly OBKM01 (sample SAMEA37050418, study PRJEB22526) | metagenome | biome: saline pan; feature: lake; material: water | place: Egypt | collected 2015 | depth 0.5 m
TCCACCTGACACCTTCTGGAGAGATATCGCTGTTTCACTGTCTTCGGTAAGAGCCACGGGCAAATCCCGTGGTCAAAGCGATTGGTACTGCGGGATGATGACGAAAACCACGGGACAGCTCGCGCGTGGCCACCGCGACATCTCACACTGTCCGGAACCGCCCCAGCAAACTTTGCTGCTCTCGTATCTACCCTGCGGTGAGATCAAGGAAGGCGAATGGACTTGGTCGAGGGCTCGATTTCGACCTCACCACCAATTGGGATGGGACACGTCGGATATGTGTGTCCGAACTCGCAATCGAAGACAACGGGTGCGTTCGGGTTGTACGTTTCCAGCACGTCAGCAATCGCGTCACGCTGGCGCTCCCGATACCTCACTCGCTCGTCTCGTGGCTTCTTTTCAGCGTGTGAGCGTGCCGCGGCACGTCCGACAACCACACCGTCGAACCGTTCGAGAAGACCGCGTTCCCCGAGTGCCCGGAGGTTCGCACCGACGACAGCCGGGTCAGGGATCAGTTCGCTCGTTTCTAACGCGAGAACAGTACCGTTCAGTGCGTCGGGATCAGGCAGGTAGCGGTCGGCGAGGAACTGCTCAACGAGGATTGCATAGCAGCCGCCCCAGATTCGACCCGAGACAGTCTCTTCACCACCACGCCAGATTCGGCCATCAGATTGTTCGATCTCGCGCGTGGTTTTGACTGACTCTGGATCTTCCCAGTCACCGGCCTCATCAGTGAAAACCTCTGCTTCGCTCCACTCACCGACAGAATCTTCGAAGAGCGCACGCCGTAGGTACTCTTCAGTGTAGTCAAACATCTCGCCATCCATGGCGAATTCAAGCAGTGTCGATCCACCGTAGTACGAAACAATCCCGTGATTCCAGAGAAACAGGGCCAGATTCGTGTTGTCTGAGTACCCGTAGAATCGCGTTGGGTGTTCGCGGAGTACGTCTCCATCGAGATACGGAAGGATTGTGATCTGGTCGTGGCCCCCGATATTAGCGATCACGGCCGAGATGTCCGGGTCGCGGAAGGCGTTCATAATCTCTTCGGCGCGTGCCTCTGGATTGTCCGCAAGCCACTCCGGGTCGGCGGTCGCGGTCGGATACTCAACCGGATCAAGATCGAAAACCTCGCGCATTCGTTCAAGCCCGAGTTCGTAGATGAACCGCGCAGACTCGGGTGCGTTCGATGCCGGTGCGACAACCGCGACCTGATCACCGGGTTCGACAGGGGATGGGGTAAGGAACTCAGGCATGACTGGTATCTACAGGGGGCATGATATATTGTTATTCCGCCGTGGGCGACAGTGTCGAGAGGGCAAGGGGACGGACAGACGCCTGTGGACGGTATCCCGTCACAACTGCACGGACTGACCATCGAAACGGTGCTATCCAAGTTCACTAGCAGGGCTGACCACAGAGCGACTGAGTACGAGAGAGACGCATCCCGTCGCTCGAAAGGACGGCGCAGCCGAAAATCTGCCAGTCCGGAACGCCGAACGTTCTCAACGGGCTTTCACATCTCCCGCTTCGATCATCTCATGAAGTCGGGAGTAGGTTGGAAAGCGGAGTTCGTGGTTCGTCTGGTCGTGGTAGCGCTCCAGTGAAAGCGAGTCTGGCCCGTTCAGCACGAAGCGGAGTTCATTCTCTTCGACTGTTAGTTCGTGGACGTGGTAATCACCCTTCTCAGGTGTCTCGTGTACGCCACCGCCGACGGTACACGTCCCCACGGTGTCTTCGGTGCCTCGCTGGCTCCCCACGGTCATCGGTATTCAGCCGGACGGCGCTGTACCGGTGCTCCGGCCGTGTTCGCTGGAGGCCCGCCGGCAGAGCCAGCTGTCCTGGCTGCTGGCCAGGTCCTGTTCGCGGCCGGTCACCACACAGACGCGGTGTTGGTCTGGGTCCGCGGTGGCCTCACCGGCCATCGAGGTCCACCTCAATCCCTCCGTACTCCGCCGCACGTCGCCGGAGGAACGGTTCGAGACCCGCCTCGTGAGCCAGCGTCTCGAGCTCGTCGAAGGGACAATCCCAGAGTGGGAGGAGAACGGCTGGGGATGGGTCGAGCAGATGGAGGAGATCAACCTGCCCTCGCTTGAAGCGGCGCTGAACCCGTCGCGGTGATGGTGGGTTTCCAGCACGAACCGGTCCGTCGAACCGGATCCCCGACCGAACACGGGCTGTGCGGGCGGGGGCTGGGCGTGCTGTCGCCAGTTGCGGTTCGCAGCGAACCACCGCGCTCAACTGTCCACGACCACCACAGCAGGTATGGAGACGCTCCTCGTCACCGGCGCCCTCGGAACACTCGGGCGGTGGACAGTCGAGCAACTGGCCGGAGAGTACGAGATCGTCGGTCTCGATCTGCGGGAGCCGGCCTCGTCACCGTACGAGACCGTCGAGTACCTAGCCGCCGACCTCACCGATCAGGGCCCGGTCTGGGAGCTCTGTCTCGATATCCAGCCGGATGCTGTCGTTCATCTCGCGGCGGTCCCCGGGGCCGGCCACCGCGCCGGCGGGGAGACGTTTGTCCACAACGTGGTGAGCACGTACCACGTGCTGACCGCCGCAGGGGAGATCGGTGCGGACGTGGTCTGGAGTTCCAGTGAGGCGACCTACGGGGTCACGTACCGCGACGAGTGCCGGCCGCTCGACTCACTACCCGTCGACGAGAGTCACCCACAGCGCCCGGAGGACGCCTACGGCACCTCGAAGCTGGTCGGCGAGGCCATCGCCGAGCGTACGGTCAGGCGGTACGGCGTCTCCGTCGCGTCGCTGCAGCCCTCCTGGATCCAGGTGCCGGGTGCCTACGAGACGGCGGCCATCCGGGAGTCGTTCGATCCCGCGGACCCGACACCGTCGGGCAGTCTGTGGTCGTATGTCGATGTCCGCGACGTTGCAGACCTGATCGGGCGTGTTCTCGACGCCGACCTCGGTGGCCACGAGCGGTACATCGCCGTTGCCGAGGACAACTACGTGGACGTGCCGACCGACACGGCAGTGAATGCGGCCTGGGGCGAGAGCGCCCCCGCCTGGGAGAGCGATGGCGACGAGGCCGCATTCTCGTCGGCGAAGGCTCGCCGGGAGCTGGGGTGGGAGCCGGCCCACGCCTGGCGCGAGGCCGAGACCGAACGGGTCGACGGGCCGGCGGTGAGCAGATAGCGCCGGGACAAGCGCGGTCACCCCAGCCCGCGAACGCCTTCGCGCCGACCCGTGAGAGCCCCTCGCCTGCGCCATCGAGGACCGCGTAGCAGTTCTCCCGGCCGGGTTCAACGGGGTCTGTGTGTCGTTCGCTCGGCCAGAGTCAGTGCTCTGACCGCCGTCTCGGGCTCCTCGCGGGTCCCGTCCGCACCGGTTACACTCGGGCGGCCGACCAGTTCCCCGAGGGGTGTCACCAGCTCGTTCCCGTGGTCGCTGAGCCGGGCCCGGTCGCGCTCGATGACTGTCCGCTCGGCCGCCGACAGCCCGACTGTGAGGGTCCGCCTCGCCCATAGATGCCGTATCGGCCCGTTGCCTGTTCGGGCTCCGGTCTGTGTCCCGCGGTGGCCGAGGGCGGCCCGGATGCTGTCGGCACGCACGGCAGCCCTCGCCGGACAAGCCGTCCCCGGGGGTTTTACCACCCGGGTCCGTACAGTACAGCATGACCTCGGGCTCGGTGTACGTGGTCCGGAGCGAGCCGGAGCCGGACAGGGCGTACCACTGCGACGCCCTGGCGGCCCAGATTCCGGGCGCAGCAGAGATCGACTTTCCGGCCGGCGAGCGGTTCGAGCCCGCTGCTGCCGATGCTGTCGTTCTCAGCGGAAGCACCGCCGGCGTGTACGAGCGCGACGAGCACAGCTGGATCGCCGAGCAGGAGGCGCTGGTCCGGGACCTGCACGAGCGTGGGGTTCCGACACTCGGGGTCTGTTTCGGCCACCAGGTGGTCAACGCGGCGCTGGGTGGGACCGTCAGGAGGGTCGGTCTCACCGCCGGGCTCGTCGAGGCGGAGCTCGGGGACGTGCCGCTTTTCGACGGCGTCGAGCCGGTGGTCCCGGCGATTCACGAGGACGCCGTCACCGAACGCGGCGAGGGGATGGAGCGTATCGCCACAGCCGAGCACGCGCCGAACTTCGGGACACGGCACCGCGAGGCGCCGCTGTGGACGGTCCAGTTCCACCCCGAGATCACCGCCACACACCGCGAGCGGTTGCGCGAGGGGTTCGACTGGCGGGCAGGTGACCACTCGTTCACGGATGTCTCGGCGACACGGCTCCTCCGGAACTTCAGGGCGCTTGCCGGCTGCCACGGCGCGACGACGGCGTGACGAGCCGGTCAGAACGCTCGCAGGAGGTAATCGGCCTCCCAGTCGCCGCTCTCGTCGACAGAAGCCGCCCACTCGCTCCGTTTGACCTCGAGGTACGACTGGTGGAGCGGCTCCCCGAGTGCCTCCCGGAGGAGACTGGAGGTTTCGAACTCGTCGAGCGCTTCGGCGAGGGTCGCCGGCAGACGGTCGACACCCCGGTCGGCCCGGTCGTCCTCGGACAGCGTTGCGGGGTCCTGCTGGACCGGGTGGCCGGGGTCGAGCCCCCGTTCGACGCCGTCCATCCCCGCCGCCACCAGCCCGAGTAAGACGAGATACGGGTTCGCGGTGTTGTCACAGGGCTTGTACTCGATCCGGGTCGTTCCCGCCCGGTTCCCCGTGCTCGCCGACGGGACACGGACACAGCCCTCGCGGTTGTCCTGGCCCCACGCGGTGAACGCAGAGGCCCACATCCCGGGCTGGAGCCGGTCGTACGACTGAACGGTCGGCGCGGTCAGCGCCACAAGCGCCGGCGCGTGCTCGAGAACACCGGCAACGAACCCGCGGCCGAACTCGCTGAGGCCGTACCGCGAATCACCGTCGGGGTCGAGCATCAGGTTCTCGCCGTCCCGCCACAGGGAGAGGTGCACGTGACAGCCGCTGCCGGGCATCCCCGCGAACGGTCGGGGGGCGAACGTGGCATCGACGCCGTGCTGGTTGGCGACCGCCCGGACCGTGGTCTTGTACAGCACGTGGTTGTCGGCGGCGGTCACCCCCTCGTCGTGTTCGATCACGAGCTCCTGCTGGCCGGGCCCGTACTCCGGGTAGTAGTTCGACAGGCCGAGCCCCTGTGACTCCAGGGCGTCGATCGTGTCGAGGACGATCTCGTGGGCGCTGTCCATCCCGCCGACCGCGAAGCAGGGACTGTCGTCGTACGGCTCGATGCCGCCCTCGCCCTCACGAACGAGGTAGTACTCGCCCTCGAAGGCGGCTGACGGGGTCACGTCGAGGCTCTGGAGGAAGTTCCGAAGCCGGGACCGCGGATCGGCGTCCCACGGAGAGCCGTCGAGTTCGTACATGTCACACAGCATCGTCGCCGTCCGGTCGGCATACGGCGTGACGGTAAAGCTCTCCGGGTCCGGCCGCAACCGAACCTCGCCGACGGGACCGTACCGCCCGCCCTCGACCAGCGCGTCCAGCGCGTTGAACGACTGCATCCCCTTTGTGACGTTCGCCCCCTCCTCGAAGACCGTGTCCAGGTCGTCGGCGTCGAGCACCCGCCCCCGGGGAACGCCGCTGTTGTTCACAAAGAGGAGCCGGAGCAACTCGATACCCTCCGCTTCGATGGTTCGCTCGAGTGTTCGCCCGTGCATACGTCCCCATATGGGAGACTGGGGTATAAGCCGCACGTCCGTGTCGGGGGCCGCTGATCGGGGTGAAAACGGGGCGTGGACGGATCGAGGGCCTCACAGGCGGCCGGTATCGGCGTCGTCGACGAGCGCGGAACCGGCTGCGCGCCAGTCATCTGTCGCGGCCTCGAACACGTCCCGTGCGCGGTCGGTCACACGGCGTGTCAGCGCCGCCACGTCGAGGCCGCAGAACACGCCGTCACGTACGAGTATCTCACCCTCGACGAGGACTGTGTCGACAGCGCCGCCACCCGCCGCGTAGACAAGGTTGGGGACTGCCGTCCGGAACGGTCGGTCGACCGCGGGGGCCATCGACGGCGCGGTGAGATCGACCAGCGCGAGATCCGCCCGCTTGCCCTCCTCGATGGTTCCGACACGGTCTGCGATGCCGAGCGCTCGCGCCCCGCCGATTGTCGCCATCCGCAGCGCCAGCCACGCCGGCAGCGACCGCGGGTCTGTCCGGTCGCACTTGGTCAACAGCCCGGCGGTCCGGGCCTCCTGGAGCACGTCGTGTCGCCCGCTACCCGGGGCCTGGTCGGTTCCCAGACCGACCGTGCCGCCCTGCTCGGCGAACCCCAGCACCGGCGCGACAACGCCGTCGATACCGCCGATGGAGCTCGGACAGCCGACCATCCGCGCCCCGGCATCGGCCAGACGGGCACGCTCGTCGCTGCTCGCGCCGTGGAGGTGGGCGGCGAGCAGCTGCTCGGTGACCAGCCCCTGCTCTGCGAGCACGGAGACAGCCGTCTCGTCGCTCCCGTACCGCGCTTCGATCTGGATGCGCTCGCGCTCGCCCTGCGCGACGTGGATGTGAACGTCCCGGTCCCGCTCGGTCGCTCGCTCGGCGACAGCCCGGAGTGTCGCCGGCGAGACCATATCGACGGCCTGGGGGCCATAAGCCGCCGAGACGCGGTCGTGGTCGGCGGACCGCTCGAACAGCGCGTCGGCCCGCTCCAGCGCGGCCACCCCGCGGTCGCGGTCGAACTCGGGCAGCTCGCGTGGCCCGAGTGTCTCACGATCATCGGCGAGTTCGTTGATTGTCTCCGTGGCGACCACACGGACACCCAGCGGGGCGTGAACCGACTCGACCAGCCCCGCCACGTTGGCGGCGTACTCACAGACCGTCGTCGCGCCACCGAGCACGGCCTCGACGACGCCGAGCCGTGCGCCCAGCCGCTCGGTCTCCGCGTCGAGATGCCCGGCAAGCGGTGCGAGCGCCCGGTTCATCCACTCGATCTCGGGGACATCCTGTGCGCCGCCCCGGAGGGCCGTCAGCCGGGTGTGTGCGTGCGCGTCGACCAGTCCCGGGAGAACGAGCAGCTCCGAGCCGTCGATTGTCTCGGCGACACCCCCGGGATCGAACCCGTCGGCAGGGCCCACGTAGACCAGTTCGCCGTCGTCGATACCGATAGCCGCGTCCGGGAGCGGCCCGACCCCGTCACCGGTCATGGTCAACGCCTGCGTGTCGACGATCGCGAGGTCCATGCGCCGGCCTGGGACCGCGCGGTCAAAGACCCAGCGGTTGCCGACACCAGCAGCTACGCCGGAAAACCTGGCGGAGGGCTGGATGCTGTCCTGGTGTCAGGCGTTGACGACGTAGGTATCGCCAGCGATGTCACCGAGGCGCTGCTCGTCATCCGTGACGAGGATCAGGACGATGCCGATGATGTAGAAGAAGGGGAGCTGATCGACGATCCGGAGGATGTTTCTGACCGCAGAGGCGCCGATGCTGATTGTACCACCGCGCTCGTCGACCACCTTGATGTTGACGACGGACTTCCCGATGGTCTGGCCGTTGTTGTTCGCCTCGAGGTAGATGAAGTACCCGAAGTTGATGACGACGGCCAGCAGATTGCCGATAAACAGCCCGTCACCCCCCAATGCAAACAACAGCCCGCCGATGAGGACGAGGGAAATGACACCGACAATGAGGATGTCGATTATGTACGCTACGATTCGACTGCCGAGGCCCGCGTACCGGGGTGTTGCACCCATACTATGTTGCCCACATCGCAGGGATAAAAAACTTTTACCATCACAGATACTGAACCAGGCCGCCTGGCCGCTCCGTCGGCGGGACTGCTCACCTGAATCGCGGGACACATTAGGCTCGGGCACCCAAATACCGATATGAACTACGACGACATGCTCGACCGGGGCATCGAGCAGGCACCAGAGATCCAGCCGGAGTCCGACCGTCTCAGCGTTCCAGACCCCGATGTCCGACAGGAGGGACACGTCACCGTGTTCGAGAACTTCCGGGACGTCCGTCGGGCACTCTCGCGGGAGCCTGACCATCTCCTGAAGTTCCTGCAGGATGAACTCGGGACGAGCGCCCACATTGACGAGAGCGACCGGGCACGTCTGACGGGTGATTTCGGGGCACGGCGCATCGGCAACGCCATCGAGACCTACACCGACCAGTACGTGCTGTGCAGCGAGTGTGGCCTCCCCGACACGAGCATCGAGCGCGAGCAGGGTGCGGAACTGCTGCAGTGTGCCGCCTGCGGGGCCCGTTCGCCGACCTGAAAACCCCGGAATCCGTGTCGGGCCTGTGACGGTCCACCGGGGGTGTGGCGGACCGGCCGTGCGCGACTCTCCCCTTTTTCGAGCGGTTGTCGTGCCGAGAGCGGTGTGACACGGGTGATGCCCCGACAGCGGGTGCGCGTCGACGCTGGACGGGCGAGCATCACTTAACCGTGGACCCCCTGCAATCTGGTAGTGCTCGGCGTCGACGACACGCTTCTGGAGGGTGCGAGCCTGGTTGCGCTCGTGGCGGCGCTTGCAATCGCGCTCGCGACACTCGTCCGGTTCAGCGGCAGTGACTGGCTCGACCCGCTCCGCGAGCGGTTCGTGCTCGGTGTCCCCTGGGGGACCGCGACTGTCGTCGGCGCGCTGTATCTCGTCTACTACCTGGTTCAGGGCGGTGGCGGCGACGGCGGACCGATCGTGCAGAGCTTTCGCTCGTGGTCACTCTGGTACCCGCAGGGGACGCTGTTCTCGTCGTTCGCACACGCGAGCGACGGCCACCTCCGGGGCAACGTCTTTGGGACGCTCGCGTTCGCCCCAGTCGTGGAGTTTGCCTGGCGACACCACCCCGAGGATGGGGCACGCATTCGTCGTCCCGCCCGCCGGATCGGTGCGTTCGTGCTCGGGGTCTTTCTGGTCGGCCTCGCAGGTGCGGTGTTCGTCCCCGGTGCGATAATCGGCTTCTCCGGGGTTGTGTTCGCGTTTGCCGGGTTCGCCCTCGTCGTCCGCCCCCTGGCGACGACGCTGGCCATCCTCGGCATCCAGGCCGTCCGCCTGGTGCACAGTGCCCTCACCGACCCGCTCGTGACCGCCACAGCCCGCCCCCGGTTTGTCTCCCCCTCCTGGGCCGGCACGGCGCTGCAGGGCCACCTGTTCGGCGTGCTCGTGGGTGTACTGCTCGCGGTTGTGCTGCTCCGTCTGCGCGGTGACCGGCCGGACCTGCGGTACGTCTTCTTCGCGGCGCTCGTGTTCGCCGTCGTCCGCTCGCTGCACGCCGTCTACTGGTATCTCGGTGCCGACGAGTTCGTCCTCTTTCAGGGGGCGGGCGTTGCAGGCGTGCTCCTGTTTGCCACCCTTGTCGCGCTGGCGACACTCCCGCCCGACCGACAGCCCCGTGTCGGCCCGCCGCCCGCGGCTGTTGCCGTTGCCCTGCTGGTCGGAGCCGTCGCCGTGCTCGCTGTCAGCGGCCTCGCGTACAGCCTCGTCACGGTGAGCCCAGGCGAGGATGTCGAGGGCGGCATCGAGGTGGAGGACTACACCATCGCCTACGTCGACGGTGTGGAAGACCGGTACATCGGTGCCGTCGAGGTGCCGGGGCTTGGCAGTCCACTGTCGGCGACAACCAGCGGCGTCGTCGTGGCGAGCGACCGGCGCAACGTCTGGGGGCTGTCTGTCTCCGCCGGTGAACTCGCGTTCGACGGCCAGGCGCGCGTGCCGGTCGGCGACGCCACCTGGCGCGATAGCGTCTTTGTCGACCGCACCGAGTGGTCATTCCGCGAGGGCAACAGCACCTACCGCGTCGAGGGGTTCCACGACGACCGGTGGCACCTCATGCACACCGACAGCCCTGCAGTCGGCGAGTCCCGTATCGACAACACGAGCCTCGCGATCCACCCCACCGAGGCGGGCTATGAGCTCCAGTTCCACCGCACCGGGTCGGTCCTCGCGGTCACGCCGATGCCCGAGGACAACGAGACTGTCACGGTCGGGGGGGTCACCGTCGAGCGCGAGGGCGACAGCCTGTTCGCCCGCCAGGGTGACACCGAGTTCCGTGTCGCGCAGTTCGAGCGTAGCGGGCGCGACTGACCGGGAGCCGGTATCCGGGTCGGCCGTCCGCGGGCGGTAGCTCGTCTCACCACGAGATGCCGGTTCCGTTCAGTAGAACGTGTCCGAGCAGTCGTAGACGACACCGTGCTGGGGGCAGACGTACTTGCAGTGGCGGTGGACCATCGGCTGCTCGCAGCGCGGACACGGCCTGCCGCCCGTCGTCTCACTCATCTGAGCCCCTGTTCAACACTCCGACCAGCCACAGGACTCGCAGGTCTTGCAGCCCTCGGAGTAGTACAGCGAGAGCGACCCACACTCCGGGCACTCGGGGTTCTCCCCCGCGTCGACAACCGACTGGTGGTCGACCTCGATCGAGGTCGCGTCCTGCCCCGGGACGACACCGGCACCGTCGGTCTCGGGCTCCGGGGCCCCTGGCTCGTGGGGCTGGCTCTCACCGGCCGTCTCCTCCAGGGTGGCCTGGTCCGGGTAGGACATATCGACCTCGTCATCGAGGTACCGCCGGAGGGCGGTCCCGAACGCGTCCGGGATGGAGTTGATCTGCTCGCCCTTGTCCCAGGCGACCTTCGGCGAGCGGATGCCCTGGAGCTTGTCGACAATCTCCTCCGGGTCGACGCCCGACCGCAACGCCACCGAGATTGTCTTCGCCAGCGCGTCGGTGAAGGAGTTGGTGAACCCACCCGAGTGACCGGTGTTGGCGAACAGCTCGAACGGCTCGCCCGTCTGTGGGTCCTCGTTGATGGTGACATACAGCTTGCCGTACCCGGTGTCGATGCGCTGGGTCACGCCGTGCAGCTGGTCCGGGCGGGGCTTTTTCTGGGCGTACCGGCGGCTCTCCTGGTCGAGCACCGCCCCGATATCCGCCGAGAGCTGCTCGCGGACCGCCTCGTTCTCCAGAAAGCCCTCGATACCGCCGAACAGCTCCTCGATCTGCTCGACGATGAACGCGAGCGTCTCCTCTTTGTCCATGTCGGCGAAGTCCGTGTTCTGGGCCCGCGTTGTCAACACCTGCTTCGAGCGGGTGCCGTCACGGTAGTAGGTCACGCCCTTCCCGCCGTGGTCGTAGATGTACTCGAAGACCTCCTTTGCATCCTCGACTGTTGAACTGTTCGGAGCATTTACAGTTTTCGATATGGCAGAATCTACACCTTTCTGACAGGCGGTCTGGACGCCAGCGTGCTGTTTCGCCGAGAGGTCGCCGGTCGTCACGAACAGCTCGCCGATGGCATCCGGCACCGTCGAGAGCCCCTCGACGCCGTCGAACTCGTTGTTGGCCATCTGCTCGGTGGCCTCCTCTTTGACCGTCTCGACGTCAATGTCGTTGTCCTCGAGCACCCGCAGGAAGTAGTCGTCGAACTCCACAAGCATCTCGTCGCCCTGCACGTCGTCGGAGACGTTCTTGTAGTAGGCGACATTATAAATGGGTTCACAGCCACCCGTGGTGTTGCCGACCATTGAAGTGGTACCTGTCGGCGCGATTGTAGTTGTGTTGTGGTTACGTATCGGGAACCCATCACTCCATTCGTCGGCATCGAGCCCCGTCTGGTGCTCGAACCACTCGCGGTACTCGGTGGGGTCGGCGTATTTGGACTTGTCCCATTCCTCGAAGCTCCCGCGCTTCTGGGCCAACTCGTGGCTCGTCCACTTCGATTCGTGGTTGATATGCACCATCAGCTGCCGGGCGATTTCGTTTGCGGGGTCGCTGCCGTACTCGACGCCGAGCTGGATGTACAGCTGAGCCAGCCCCATAATGCCCAGCCCGATCTTGCGCATCTCCCGGACCGTCTGCTCGATCTCCTCGACCGGGAAGTCCGACATCGTGACGACATTCTCCAGGAAGCGCGTCCCGAGTTCGATGCGCCGGTCGAACTCCTCGAACTCGATTGCCTCCTTGAGGAACGCCTCGATGGCGGCCGCCTGACTGTCGTATTCGTCGGCGTGGCGCTCTGACCATACCCGCCAGTCCGGCGCGTCCTGTGCGGCCATCGTCGAGAGGTTGATGTGACCGAGGTTGCAGGCCTCGTACTCCTCCAAGGGTTGTTCGCCGCAGTTCGCCACGCTGACATACTTCGGATTGCCACTGTCGGTATCGGTGGCAGCGAGGTAGTTGTGATGGCTGTCGACGGTGATGTTGTAGACATCGGCAGAGCCGTCTTCGGTGACGCCTGCGACAGCCATGTGGTCGGAGACGGTTTCGGCCGGACCACCGACGGTTGCGGCAAGCGTGGCGGTGCCGACAATAGTGTCTCCAGCGGCAAGATTCTGCGCCTCAACGTAGCCAGTTGGCGTCCAGATTTCGTGGTCAGGAGTGCAACGGATGGTGACTCCGGATTCAGTATCAACTCGGACGATGTCAGCGTCTTCCCGGGTCATCCGCGGGTCTCGACCCATGCTGCTGGTCAACTCGCCGGACTTGGAGTCCCGACAGAGGACTGGGACATCGTCACCAGCCTCGGCAAGCGAGCGGAGCGTTTCAGTGCTGCCGTCCCGGAGGGCGATCTCGGTGTCACCCGTGAAGCAGGGGTTCGTGGCGAGGATGCGGTGGTCGGGGTGTTCCTCGATGTCGAAGGAGTGCTCGTTGTTCACCCGTTCGAGATAGATGACACCGGGTTCGCCGTTCTCGTGTGCCCCCTCGATCATGTCGTCCCAGAGTTCACGCGCCGGGACAGACAGGACTTCGCCGACCTCGACGTGCTCGCCGAGGTCGAACATCTCGTACAGTTCGGCCGTCTCCTCGGTCGTGATATGTGGTTCTCCCGTTCGGGGATTGGTGAAGGTGAACTCCTCGTCGTTTTTGACGGCCTCCATGAACTCGTCGGTGACACCCACCGAGATGTTGAAATTCGAGAGATGCCCCTCGACGGCGTTGCGGAGGTGTTCGGGCACGCTCCCGTCGTCTGCGATCAACTCGCGGGCCTCCGCCAAGGCGTCCTTGAACGAGGTGTGCGTGAAGTCGTCGGGGTCGTTGAGACGCAGTGTGTTCGCCAGCGAGACGTCCTTGTTTTTGGCGTGGATGAACTGGATGACATCCGGGTGTGAGACACGCATCACGCTCATCTGAGCGCCACGCCGTGCCCCGCCCTGAGCGATTGTTTCACATAGCTGATCGTAAGTTCGCATGAACGTTATCGGCCCACTTGCAATGCCCCCCGTCGAACCGACCGGGTCACCGTAGGGCCGTAATTGCCAGAAGGCGTAGCCGACTCCGCCGCCGCTCTGGAACACCTCGGCGGCATCTTTCGCTGTTTCATGGATATCCGAGAGGTCATCATCCGGAGACATGACAAAGCAAGCGGAGAGCTGCTGGAGCTCGTCGCCCGCGTTCATCAGCGTCGGGCTGTTGGGCATGAAGGAGAGATCCTCCATCGCCTGGTGGAACTCCTCGGCGACAGTCTCGACGTGCTCCCGAAGGGTCTCGGGCAGTTCCGGCACCACCGTCTCGTAGGCGAACTTGTTGACGTTGTACTCCGAGAGAACCGTCTCGGCGTCGTCGTCGGCGGTGACACCCGCCCCGAACACCTCCGCGGCGAGCTCGTCCCGGCGGGGGTGGTCGGGCTTGAGTTGGTCGGGGGTCACTGTCACCTCGATATCCCGCTTACGCGCCTCGAAGACGACCTCCGCAAGCGCGACGTTTCTGGCGACGCGTTCGAACAGCTCCTCCTGTTGCTCGACGAGGTCGCCGTTGCTATCCTTGCGCAGGTAGCGCGCGGGCAGGATGTTGTAGTAGGCGTTGCCCGTCAGGCGCTCCTCGAGTGTGTCCCCCTCTGTGCGTTTGACAGGGAGCGTCAGGTCCTCGGCTGCGAACTGCTTGCTCATACCTGCTCACCTCGGTCCGTGCTTGTGTCGACCGTCGTCGCCGGTCGCGTTGTTCCGATCTGTATCATCTGTGTGGACATTCCGTTCGAATCTGATTCGGTTGGCGGTTTCGTCTGGCGATTCTAGCGTTCGTTCGAGATGCAACTTCTCTGTTGAGTTGCCGCGAGACACGCCGCGTTGCGGTGTGACTCGTACGGGTATTACGTATGATTCTATGCCCTCTTAATGCTGTGTAGACCGTAGTGAAAGTGAAGATCGACCCCGGAATATCGGGGACGGACGCGGGACGAGCAGTCGAAACCGAGGGGTGTTTCGACTGGAGATTGTCAGACGCCCGTATGACCATAGCTAGCACGGCCCGAACACGTTCACAGCGGCCGCAAGCCGGGGGACCATCCTACCCGGTCTTGCGTACCTGCCACGGCGGCACCTCCGGTGACCACGTTCGAGCGGCGGGCTGTCACGTGATCGGGCCCGTCGGTCGTCGGGCCCGGATCCGTGACGCTGAGCGGGGCTGTCCGGTGGCCGCACGGTCGACACGGCCACGCTTTTGCTACTCCTGTTCCGGGAGGTCCCCGTCGAGTTCGATGCCGGCAACCTCAGCTTCGAGCCACTCCCGGAACCACTTGACCCGTGTAAGCCGGCGGTGTGCGATATCCTCGGCGGTCTGACTCCGGACACGTTCACGCGCCTCCTCGCCCCGCTTGCGCACCCGGTCGACCATCGTCGCCGCGTCCATGTGGGTTCGTGACTCATAGCCCATCCGGAGCAACAGGAGAACAGCGCCGTTCGCCCCGACCTTGTCGAGCAGGTCCGCCTCGACGAGACACTGTGTCTCAAGCGGGAGATCGCCGAGGTCACCCTGGTAGGAGTGGTCCCGGACCGAGCGACAGACCTGATCGACAAACGACTGTGGGTACTCGGTGTGAGCCTGCAGATACTCGCGCGCGATGCGAGCACCCGCCTCCGCATGAGCGTCCTGGTCGACCTCGAGTTTCGCCACGTCGTGAAACAGCGCCGCGACCCGCGTCACGTCGACGTTCGCACCCTCGTTGCGTGCGATCTCCCCGCCGAGCGCGACGACGTTCCGGATGTGGTTGAACCGGTACTCCGCGGAGTGCCAGGGGTACCACCGCATCCGCCCGCCGTCGTCCTCGCTCGTGACGCTCGCCACCAGATAGTCGTGGACGAACTGCTCCATCGACTCGAACTCCTCCTCGGAGACGGGTGACTCGCGTATCTCAACACCCACAGCACCACCTCCGAATGAAACATGCGTTGGTCATCTTGTTTATCAAAAGGGCGTTCGATTCTTTAGCTTCTTCGGTTCGATGCTGAGACCACCTGTGAACGCACACGACAGCTGTCGATGTGTCCACCGCGGCAGACCAACCCTGCTGTCCGACACCAGCGTCGTCGGAGGCGGTGCCCCCACAGGGCGTGAGCGTGGCAGGCGCGAGAGCGCCGGGTCACCGCTGGGGGAGGCCGGAACCCCGAAACCGGTGCAAACCAACCGAGAGCCGACCACAGACGGCCGGTGGTCACGCCGATCCACTCGGATTGTCGACCAATATCACACGACGGCGGCCGGTTCAGGGGGTACTTTTATATGATATCGTGTGCTCTATCCGGATGGAGCGATCAGAGATGCCAGATGAGCAAGAGCGCAACTTCGCACTCAGAACCGACGACGGCGAGGAACCGAGCGTCTTCTCGGGCAAGACCCCCCGGCAGGCGGCGCTGAAGGCGGCACGCCGGCTCGACCCGGCCAGGTCCGAGGAGGCAGCCGAAACCGAAAAGATCCGGCTCCGTGAAAAGGGCGAAAAGAAGGTGCACGTCTACGAGGGCTGGGCCTGGGAGGAGGAGGCGCCGGACGACAAGCCCAACTGGATGCCCGACGAGATCACGGAGGGCAACGTCTCCAAGCAGGGCGTCGAGCACATCGACGAGATCTGACCGGTCGGCTGACACGGCAGTCTGGCGGCGACGGTCAGTCCACGGAGGGTGGGGTTGTTGTGACCGACACCAGACGCCAGGTTGGCCGAACGGATCAGCCCTCGAGTGTCTTCCGCATGGCGACGAACTCGAGATCGACACCGTCGATGGTGCGGGTCCGTTGCTCGAACGGTTCGAAGCCGAGCGACGCGTAGAACGGCCGGGCGTTCAACGACGAGACGACGGTCAGTTCCGAGAGCCCCAGCATCTGGGCACGGGTCTCCAGTTGACCGACCAGCGAGGACCCGAGTCCGAGACCGGTGTACGCCGGTTCGACGAACACGGCGTCGATCCGGCCCGCATCGGCGTTGAGCACCCCGTACCCCGCCGGGTCGTCCCCCGCCTCGACGAGCAACACCACGAACTGCTCGTCCTCCATTGCCTGTTCGAACGCCGACAGTGCCGTCTCGGTCGGCTTCCAGGCCTCCACCTGCCGGTCGTCGTATACCCCTCTCGTGGACTCGATCGCCACCTGTTTTATCCCCAACACGTCCGACGCATCGTCCGGGTTCCCCTGTCGAAACCGGACCTCCCCCATCGGCTCCATGCGTTCGCTTGTGTGTGCAGCGATAAGAACCTTTAGGTAGCCCGAGGAGACGGCGCGACAGCGTCCACCCGGACGGGCACCGCGTGTCCCGCTACTCGGGTGTGTCGAGAACGGTGTCGGTAGCGATCCAGGCGTCGGTGCTGTCGTGGGCGACGAACACGACCCGGTCTGACGAACAGCGGTGAACGCTCACCGGGTGCTCGCCACCGGATGCCCCCTCCTCGGTCGGTGACTCGCGGTCGATTGTCCTCATCACGACTCTCTAGGTCGACCTAAAAACAAAACGGTTTCGGTGGTGGTGTGGTGACCGGCGAGCCCACGTTTTAGTGTCCCGGGGCGTTAGCCCGGCTATGAGCGACGGGAGCACGGACCCGGACGTCACGGAGTTGCTTGCGGACCTCACGCGGGAGTTGCGTCGCCTCCAGCGCGAGATCGAAGCCGACCGGGGGCGACCGACACGGCGCGACCTGGCGCAGTTCACCAGCGAGGTGGCGATCCCGGCACTCATTCTCCTCCTGAAGACCAACATCCAGGCGCTTGAGTTGCTCCGGCGGGCGATCCGCATCGCGGAGGGACAGAGCCCGCGTGCGGGGAGCCCGAACCCCGAGGTCCAAGAGCGGGCTGAGCGACTGGGACAGGTAACACTCGCCCGGTTGGACGACGTGCTCGGGGAGTTGCAGGGGGCTGTCGAGGGGCGACAGCGCGACGAGCGGAGTCTGCAACTCATCGAGGAGGCCCGCGACATCCGCCGGCAGATCGAGGAGGAACTCGAGACCGACGGCGAGTCTGTCGACGATGTCGGCATCGACATCGAGTCGGAGCTCCAGGCGCTGAAAGACGACCTCGACGAGAACGGAGACGGGGACAGCGACGACCACGAGGACGGCGAGGACGGGACCGACCGGCCCTGAAAGCGGGGTCAGAAAAACTGGAACAGGTCGTCCCGACCGGCCTCGTGGAGGTGCTCGCGGACGGCCTCGTTCAGCGCCCCGATGTTGCCGCGTTTGGCGGTGATCGGCGCGATGGTGTCGGTCCACTGCCGCCACGGTGGGAGCATGCCGAACCGCTCGGCGATAGCGTCGAGTTGCGCATCGCGGTCGTCGACCTTGTCCATCTTGTTGACCGCGAGCACCGGCGGAACCCCGATGTCCCGCAGGAACCGAAACAGTTCGATATCGTGGGGAACAGACCCCTCGCCGGCGTGGCGGTCGATGATCTCGACCGCCGCCGACCCGTCGAGGACGACGACACCGACCAGTATCTTCTCCGCGTGGCTCTCGATGTACTGGACGATGTCGGTCTTTATCCGCTCGCGGACGTCGGCAGGAACCCCCTCCATGAATCCAAAGCCCGGCAGGTCCGTGACAACAAAGTCCGGGCCGACCCAGTCGTAGTGGTTCGGGTCACGTGTCACACCCGGCCGACGGCCGGCGTCGACGTCGTGACCCGTTATCTCGCGCATCAGGGTCGACTTGCCGACGTTCGACCGCCCGACGAGTACGACCTCGCTACCCCTGTCCGGCCGCGTCTCGAACATACTGTACATTGGTGGTCGGTCCCTTAGTCCCGTCGGGTTCGGCGGCACACTTATCTCTCTCAGGATCGGTTGTTAGTGTAATGAGGGTTCTCGCCCCGGTCGATGACTCCGACTGCAGCTTCCGTGCACTGTCGTTCGCGGCTGGGTTCGCCCAGCGATACGGGGGCACGCTGCATGTCGTCCACATCGCACGCACCGACGGGAAGACCGCACAGGCGGTGCTCGACCGGGCGCGTGACCAGCTCGACGGTGAGGGTGTGTCGGCCGACCCGGAGGTCGTGACCGACCTGGAGGTGTCCACACCCCGCTACGGCACACAGATCGGCGAGGATATCCTCACGCTTGTCGAGCAACGCGAGTACGATCACGTCGTCATGGGTCACCACGGCGGTGGCGGGGTGGGCCGTCTCGTGCTCGGCAGTGCCGCGCGGACTGTCGTCGAGTCCGCGGCGATCCCCGTGACAGTCATCCCCTGAACGCCCGGGTGACCCGAGAGACAACAGCAGGGCTGATGGGCTGTATCGCCCACCGCAGGTTCGCGGAGGTGAGCCCGAAGACGACACTGCCGGCGCCGACGGGTTCGTGCCCGGCACGCCCACCACGGCGCGGTGTTGCTGGCTGGGAATCCCCCAAAGGTCTATTTCGGTCCTTTCCTTACAGGGACGCGATGGAGGATGTTCGGGCACTCGAGGATGCCCTGGACCGGTCGCTCGACGGTCTCGACCCGTCGCCGTTTCGTGACCGTGTGACCCGGGTCGTCGGCAGAACCCCGGCCACGCCAGGCGTCCTCACGATCAGAACCGCCCGTACAATCGACCCGGAGGTCGATATCGAAGCCGCCGCGACCCGGGGGGCTGGCGTCCAACTGTGCTACGAGGGGCTCGAACTGACCCGATCGATTCTCCGCAACCGGCCCTGGATGGCCCCCGAGGACCGCGAGGAGTACTATCCTGACCTGCTGGTCGCCGAGGTGCTTGTCTCTCGCGGCTTCGGCCACCTCTCGTCGGCGGGTGTCGTGATGGACGTGGTCGAGACCGTCCAGCGGTTCGGCCAGAGACGGAGCGACACCGACCAGATCGGCGGCCGCAACCGCGACGACCCGCTGGAACAGGACGTGCTCGAACTCGGGGTCAACGCGGGTGCTGACCTGGTGCTCGACGGGGTGTCCCCCGCAATCCGGGCCCGAAGCAGGGCCGTCGCGACCAAGCTGCTCGACTGTCCGCTCCCCGACCCCGAGCGGCTGGTGACCATCGACGAGCAGCTCGACCGGCTCGCCGGCGACGGTCTTGCCCGGACCAACCGGTGACGTCGCCGTACGGAACCGTAACGTTCACAATCGGTTCCCGGCTACCTCGGAACGCGCCTGGGTAGCTTAGCGGTAAAGCGCGTCCTTGGTAAGGACGAGAGCCCGGGTTCAAATCCCGGCCTAGGCTCTTTAGCTGTACTCTCTCCAGCGGCACCCACACTCCTTGCACTTGAAAAACCGGGTCGGCGGCTCGTCGGCCGAGGCGGTCTGTTTGATCGTGTACCACGCCTCGCCGTGGCCACACTCCTCGCAAGTCACGTCGTCGGCGGTCGGTTTGCCCTCGAAGTTGGCCTCCGCGGAGGACTCGATGAGTTCCGCGTCCGACTGCTCCTCGGTGGTGACAAACGCCTCGCTGTCGACGCTCTGTTCGGCGCTCGCGCCACAGCTCGTGCACACCATCACGCCCTCGCGCTTTTTCATCATCGAGCCACAGTCGTCACAGAACTGCATGTCGGGAGATAGCAGACAGCCCCGTATCAGTCTTTTTGCCACCGTCGGCGGGGCGGGCTCCGCCTGTCGGCCCACTGACCGTCGGGCCACCCGGGCGGGGGCGGGGCGGGGCATGGCCGCCTGCCGTCCGTCAGTCTATTGACCCCGGCGGTCCTGCACCGGGTATGGCGTACGACCTCGAACGGTACCTGACGATACGGAGCGCCTACGGCGGATCACTCGGGCCGGACGGAACACTCGCATTCCTGCTCAACACGACCGGCACGGGACAGGTCTGGACCCTTGAGGAGCCACAGGGCTGGCCGACACAGCGGACCTTCTACGACGAGCCGGTGTCGTTTGTCTCCTTCTCCCCGGAGCGGTCGGAGCTGGCCTTCGGGATGGACGAGGGTGGCAACGAGCGCATGCAGCTGTACCGTCTCGCAGGGGACGGCGAGATACACGCGCTGACCGACCGGCCGGCGGCGAAACACCGGTGGGGTGGCTGGAGCCACGACGGCGAGCAGTTCGCCTTCGCGTCGAACCGGCGTGACGAGTCGGTCTTCGACGTCTACATCCAGAGTCGCGAGGGCCGCGGTGACGACGCCGAGCTGGTCTTTGAGGGGGACGGCTGGTACAGTGTTGGCCCTTGGAGCCCCGAGGACGACGCGCTGGTGCTTCACCGGGCCCACTCGAGTTTCGACCACGACCTCTCGGTGCTGGACCTGGGGACACGGGAGCGACGGCAGCTCACCACCGAAACGAGCGACGTGCGCTACAGCAGCCCACAGTGGGGTCCCGACGGCGAGTGGCTGTACCTGGTGACCGACGAGAACGCCGATACGCTCTCTCTCGCCCGACTCCACGCCGAGACGGGTGAGCTGGAGACCGTCCGCGAGGGCGGTGGGTGGAACGTCGGCGGGGTTGCACTCGATGAGTCCGGGCTAGTGGTCTACTCGCGCAACGTCGACGGCTACACCGACCTGACTATCGGTGAGCTGGACCCCGAGGGCGGTACAATCGACGAGCTCCCGACCCCGGAGCTACCCGGCAGCGTCGCGGGCGGGGTCAGCTTCGGCCCCGACGGCGAGCGGTTCGCGCTCTCGTCCTCGGGTCGGGCCCTCAACACAAACGTCTCCGTTGTCGACGTAACCGGGCTGCGTGCAGACGCCGACAGCAGCCCCGCCGGACACGACGGGGACGGCCTCGTGGCAGGTGACACGGCGGAGCCGGTGACACGCTGGACGTGTGCCTCGACGGCCGGCATCCCCCGCGAGACGTTCATCGAGCCGGAGCTGGTGCGCTACGAGACGTTCGACGGCCGGGAGATCCCGGCGTTTTTCTCGCTGCCAGGCGAGGTACCCGACGGCGGTGCGCCGGTCATCGTGGACATCCACGGCGGGCCCGAGAGCCAGCGCCGGCCATCGTTCAGCGGGTTGCGGCAGTACTTCCTCTCGCGTGGGTACGCGCTGCTCGAGCCCAACGTCCGGGGGTCGACCGGCTACGGCCGGGCGTACACCCACCTCGATGACGTCGAAAAGCGGATGGATTCGGTGCGGGATATCGGGGCGGCGCTGGACTGGCTGGCCGCCCACGAGGCCGTCGACCCCGACCGTATTGTCGCCAAGGGCGGCTCGTACGGCGGGTTCATGGTGCTGGCCTCGCTCACGGAGTTCCCCGAGCGGTGGGCCGCCGGCGTCGACATCGTCGGCATCGCCAACTTCGTGACCTTCCTCGAGAACACGGGCTCCTGGCGACGGGAGCTACGCGAGGCCGAGTACGGCTCGCTCGAGTCCGACCGTGACCTGCTTGAATCGATCAGCCCCATCAACAACGTCGACCGCATCGAGGCCCCGCTGTTCGTGCTTCACGGCGCGAACGACCCGCGGGTCCCCGTCGGCGAGGCCGAACAGATCGCCGACCGGGCACGCGAACAGGGTGTCCCCGTCGAGGTGCTCGTCTTCGACGACGAGGGCCACGGCATCGCCAAGCTCGAGAACCAGATCGAGGCCTACACCGAGGTCGTCGCGTTCCTCGACGAGCACGTCTGACGGTTGGTGAGCTGCCGACGAACCAGGGTGCGAGTCGGGGCACCCCCACCACCGGCGGGTTCCGGTGAGCGGCCGTCTCATCCGCCGGAGCCGACCCGCTCGAGGAGCGTGCGAGCGCGCTCGGGGTCGACGGGGTTTGCGGTCTCCCCGTCGCGCTTGACCGCGGTGCCGACGATACCGCCGTCGGCGGGTGCGAGCAGGTCGGCGGCGTTGTCGGCGGTGAGACCGCTGCCGACGAACAGGGGCACATCCCGGTCGACGGCGTCACAGACCCGGCGGACCGTCTCGAGATGGCTGGTGTCGGCAGGGGCAGCCGTTGCCGGCCCGGAGACGACGAGGCCGTCTGCCCGCCCACGGTCGATGGTCTCCCGTGCGAGCGCCGCGAGCTCACGGTCACCGACAGGGGCGCTGTGTTTGACCGCGAGATCCGCGAGCACCGCCACGTCGGCGTCGAGACGCCCGCGCAACCGGAGTGTCTCGTGGGCCTGCCCGGTGAGCAACCCCTGGTCGGTCGCACGGACCCCCGTGTGGACGTTCACCCGGACAAACGCCGCCCCTGTCGCGGCGGCGACCGACAGCGCCCCGGTCGCGTCGTTGCGCAACACGTTCACCCCGACAGGGTGGTCGACCGCCTCCCGGACGGTGTCGACCACGGCGGTCAGCTCGGCGACGACGTGGGCGGGCACCTGCTCGGGATGGTAGGGCGCGTCGCCGTAGTTCTCGACGAGAACGGCGTCGAAGCCCGCCTCCACGAGTGCGGTGGCATCAGCCCGCGCTCGCTCGTGGATGGCCCCTCTGTCCCCCTCGTACGCCGGTGCACCCGGGAGTGCGGGCAGGTGAACCATCCCGATCAGCGGTCGGGTTGTTCCGAAGCGGTTCTGGACTCGCATACTCCGGGGGAGGAACGCCCCGCAGTTGACCGTTCCGGAGCGCGGGGCCGGGTAACCGAGCGACGGCAACCGGAGAGCGTGCGGGCGAGCCCGGCGGTTCGCGGCTCCCGCCGACCGCACCCGCTGACGCGCTGTGGGGCAGCCGCTCACGGTCAACCCCGAGTCCGAGGTTCGGGGGAGTCTCGATGTTCTGACGGCTCGGCCGTCAGAGGACGAGCGACTCGCGTACGCGAGTCGCTCGATTCTCGCGGTTGCACCGCGAGAGTTGGAGACGCTCAGGAGAGCGTCTCTATATTCTCCACGACGGCGTCGGCGAACTCGCTGGTGGCGAGTTTCTCGCCGCCCTCGATCTGGCGGTGGAGGTCGTAGGTGACACGCCTCGAGGAGATGGTCCGCTCGACGGCGTCGGTGACGAGTTGCGCGGCGTCCTCCCAGCCCATGTAGTCGAACATGAGGACGCCGGAGAGGATCATCGCCGTCGGGTTGACCTTGTCCTGGCCGGCGTACTTCGGCGCGGAGCCGTGGACCGGCTCGGCGAGACACAGCGCGTCCCCGAAGTTCGCCCCCGGCGCGATGCCGAGACCGCCGATCTGTGCGCCACAGGCGTCGGAAATGTAGTCGCCGTTGAGGTTCATCGTCGCCAGAACGTCGTACTGGTCGGTCCGGGTGAGCACCTGCTGGAGCATGTTGTCGGCGATACGGTCGTTGACGACGACAGCGTCGTCGGGCCGGTCACCGTCGCGCTCCTCCCAGAGGGTGTCCTCGGTGATGACCTCCGCGCCGTACTCCTTGTCGGCGACCTCGTAGCCCCAGTCGCGGAACGCCCCTTCGGTGAACTTCATGATGTTTCCCTTGTGGACCAGGGTGACCGTGTCGCGGTCATGGGCCAGCGCGTAGTCGATCGCTTTCCGGACGAGGCGTTTTGTGCCGAACTCGGTGATCGGCTTGACCCCAATGCCGACGGGGCCGTCGTGGATGGTGTCGTCGAAGCACATCTCCGTCTCGATGAACTCCCGAACCCGTTCGGCCCTGTCGGTACCGTGTTCGAACTCGATGCCGGCGTAGACATCCTCCGTGTTCTCGCGGAAGGTCACCATATCCATCTGCTCCGGCCGGGAGACCGGCGACGGGACGCCATCGAGGTGGTAGGTCGGACGGACGTTGGCGTACGTGTCGAGGCGCTGGCGCAACGCGACGTTCAGCGAGCGAAAGCCGGAACCCACCGGCGTCGTCAGCGGCCCTTTGATCGCGACCCGAAACTCCCTGATCGCCGCAACGGTGTCCTCGGGGAGATTCGCCCCGTACCGCTCGCGGGCACTCTCACCGGCGTAGACGCGCAGCCAGGCGATCTCCCGGCCAGTCGCGTGTGCGGCGGCCTGCAGCACCGATCGGGCCGCCGGACCCACGTCAGTCCCGATGCCGTCCCCGTACAGTATCGGCACGATCGGTGTCTCCGGAACGTCGAGTGTGTCCGCCGCCTCGTCGAGAACCGTCACAGGGTCGCCCGCATCGGGTATATCCAGCCTGTCGTATGGCATGTAGTACGTGTTCGCGCGGGCGGTCCAAAGGGGTGGCGCTTTGCCCGGTGACAGACAGGGCAACATGAGCGCCCCAGAGCCCAGGGGCCACCCGCGACCGGTGGACTGCCCACACGGGACGCCAGACCCCCCGTGGCTGCCGGGTTCGAAGGGGTCGGGGGGTTCCGCCGGTGTTTTGCCCGCTCGCGTCGAACAACGGCTATGACCGGTGTCCACGAGCAGGTGCTGTGTGCCCATCGAGGGTGCATCGCAGCGGTCATCGACGCGGGGGCGACAGTCGCCGCGGGGCTGGAGGAGCCGGTTACGGACCCGGCGGCGGTCCGCGAGCCGTTCGACAGGCAGCTCCGTGAGCAGGGTCTCGACGAGGAGCTGCTCGGGCTGCTCGACACCGCCGTGAATGCCGTCAACGGGGAGCGACGCGGGGAGCCGGTTGCCGCGCCGCCGTACCTCGCGGTGACGAGCCGCGGCCCGGTCTGCCGGGCGACACTCACCGATGGCCGGCGACTCGTTGTCCTGCTCGCCGCGTTCGAGGTGCGGCGCCGCCCCCGACGGTACAGGTTCCGCGACCCGAGCCCGGCCGAGTGTCTACAGAGCAGCCTGGAGCCGGGCTGATACGGCGGTGTGAGCGGTCTTCCGTTGCTGCTTGGCGAGTCAACACGGAACGCGTGATGGCCACAGATGGCTCACGAGCGTCCGACAGCCGTCAACCCGCCCCCGGCGATACTGTTATTCGCCCGCCTGCCGTTGCGTGGGTATGGAGCAGCTGACATACGACCGGCGAGGCGAGCGTGTGGTGTTGACCCTGGACAACCCCGAGCGGATGAACGCGCTAGACATCGAGATGGCACAGAGCATCCAGAAGGCGATTGCGGACGTGGAGTCGAGCGACGCGCGGTGTGTCGTCGTCCAGGGGACGGCGGGGGCGTTCTGTGCCGGCGGCGACATCGAGTCGATGCTGCAGGCCGTCTCCGGCGACGCCGACCGCGAGACGCTCGTCGAGGAGGTTGCCGGCCCCGTCAGCCGGACCGTCCAGAAGCTCTACCGGTGCTCGGTGCCGACGGTTGCGAAGGTCGACGGCCCGGCCTACGGGGCTGGTGCGTCGATGGCTGTCGCCTGTGATATCGTGCTCGCAAGCGAGCGCGCGGAGTTCAGCTTCGGCTTCCGGGATATCGGCCTCTCTATCGACTCCGGTACCTCCTACCTGCTGCCCCGACTGGTCGGGGAGGGCGCCGCCATGCGACTCGTGCTCACCGGCGACGCGGTGGGGGCAGAGGAGGCAGTCGACCTCGGTCTCGCACAGGAGGTGTTCCCGACCGGGGTGTTCGACGAGCGTGCGGAGGCGGTTGTCAGGTCGATCGCGACGGGTCCGACGGTCGCGCTCTCGAACTCGAAGGCGCTTGTCCAGAGCGGCCTCGACCGGAGCATCGAGGCCGCCACCGACAGCGAAATCACGGCGCTGAAGCAGGTCTTCGAGACCCGGGATTTCGCCGAGGGCGTCGGCGCGTTCGCGGCCGACCGGGAGCCCGAGTTCCGGGGCCGGTAACTCGGGGGCCCGCAGGTACCACCGCAGTCACCCGACACGCTCGACGCCGGTTATCTCGAAGCGTGCGCCGCCGTGTTCGCTGTCGGTGATCTGTATGTCCCAGCCGTGTGCGTCGGCGATGTCCCGCACGATTGTGAGCCCGAAGCCTGTCCCCCCCGAGTGTGTCGAGTAGCCGCTGTCGAAGACCTGGTCGCGCTGCGCCTCGGGGATCCCGGGGCCGTCGTCGGCGACATAGAAGCCGGTCCCGTCCGCGAGGTCGCCGACGGTGACGGTCACAGTCCCCCCGGCCGGGTCGGCGGTGTTGTCGGGGTCTGGGTCTGCGCCGCCGGAGCCGTGCTCCACAGCGTTGCGGATGAGGTTCTCCAGAACGGCTGTCAGCCGGTTCTGGTCGGCGTAGAGTGTCAGCCCCGTCCGGGAGTCGAGCGTTGCGTTCTCGGTCTCGACGTTCTGCCAGGCGCAGCTCACGAGGTCGGCGAGCTGAACCGGCTCGGTCTCACCGATTGTCTCCCCCTGGCGGGCGAGTGTGAGCAGCTCCTCGATGAGCCGCTCCATCCGGTCGAGCGCCCGCTCCAGCCCGTCGAGATGCTCGGTGTCACACGCGTCCCGGGCCAGCTCCAGCCGGAGTGTCGCCACGTTCAGGGGGTTCCGGAGGTCGTGAGAGACGAAGCTGGCGAACTCCTCGAGGCGCTCTGTCTTGTGGGTGAGTGTCTGCTCGCGTTCGATGCGGTCGATTGCGGTCGTGGTGTGGCTCACGAGCAGCTCCACAAGTGTGATATCCTTCTGGTCGAACGCCGCAGGCTCTGTGCTGACCGCCTGGAAGACACCGTGCTCGCCGATCGGGACGCTCAGCCCCGACTCGATGGTGTCGAAGGTCGGCCTGGTGTCGTCGTCGTCCTCGATGTGGTCGACGACGTACGGCTCGCCGGTCCGGAATGTCTTGCCCGCGAGCCCCTCCTCGATGTGTATCGACCGCGCGATGTCGGGGCGGGCCTTCTCCGACGTGGCGTACGGGACGAGCCAGTCACCCTCGTTGATGCTGACAATGCAGGTCTCGAAATCGAGGATATCCGCCGCCGCCGTCACGGTGAGCTCACAGGCCGCCTCGACGCTCTCGGCGGCCTGGATCGTCGTCGCGATCTCGTGAAGCGCCGTGAGCGCCGTCTCCCGTTCCTTGTGTGTGGTGATATCCCGCGTGACGACCAGCGCCTGCTCCCCGTGGTCGACCGGCGCGATCCGGGCCTCGAACCACCGCTCGTCGGACCCCACGTCACGTCGGTACTGGACGGTCTGTCCCTCGCCGGTGTCGAGCGCCCGCCCGACGGCATGGTGGATGCGCTCGGCGGGGTCGGCCGGCAGGATATCCCGCAGCCGTTCCCCCTGGAGCCGGTCGGGGTCCGTGTGCGTTGTCACCGTTTCGCCGCCGGTGAGCACGTCGACGGACCGCCCCGCGGCGTCGGCGTAGAACGCGAGGTCGGGGACCGTGTCAGCCCGGGTCCGGGCGCGCCGCCCTGTGGACGGGCCCGTGGTCACAGCCGCCCGGATGCGGTCGACCAGCAGCGCGCCGGCATCGGGATCACCGTCCGCGATCGCCCCCGCAACCACGCCGTCATCCCCCTCGGCGACCAGAACAACCGGCAGCTCCGGGGCCACCTCCCGGATGGACTCGAGTAGCGTGGCGTCACCGGCGGCCGACTCACCGACAAGGCCCTCGACGACGACACAGTCGAACCCGCCCGGGAGCTCGGACAGGCCCGCTGCGCCGTCACCGGCGTCGGCCACGAGCCGCTCGTCCGCACGCTCCAGTGTCGCGGCCCGGTCCCTGGCGACCTCCGGGCTGTCCGCGACACACAGCACGCGGATCGGGTCACTCATAGCATAGATAAATGGCTCATATATAAAAAGGCTCCCGGTCGAGAGTGGTGTCACGACACCGACTGGACGGCACCGGGACGGCTGTCGGCCACGACAGACGGCGGTAGCCCTCGAAACTGTTGTAAGGGCCCCGCAGCGACGTACAGACACCCGTGACATCGCCGGTGTGGCGTGGGGCGGCGTTCGCGCTCGTGGGGTCGCTCGCGCTTGTCGTTCCGCTCGCGGACGTCGACGAGCAGGGGGTGGCGATACTCCTCTCGGCCGGGCCCTTTCTCGCGGTCGCCGCAGCCGCGTTGGTCGTCCGTCCGGGGGGGTTTCTCTTCGAGCTGTTCGCCCGCCCGGCCGACCGCCGTGACGGCCGGCTGTACGGCCTCGCGGCGTTCGCACTCGCAACAGCCGCGCTCGCGGTCGTTGTCGTCGGCTTCGGGCTGCCAACACACGTCTTCGTTGCGACCGTGCTGTTGCTCGCCGTGGGCGATCTCGTTGGGCAGGTGTGCCGGTGGCACACCGGGTCACTGTTCGCGGCCGTCGTCGGGTTCGTCCTCGGCGGCTCGCTCGCCGCTGCGGGGGGCCAGGCCGTCGCTGTCCGGACGATGGGCCTGGAGGTGTCCTGGCAGGTCCTCAGCTTTCTGGCGGTGAGCGGCGCGCTCGCGGCGGCGCTGGTCCGCGAGACGCTGTTCCGACACGACGATGCGCTGGTGGTTGTCTCGGTCGCGCTGTTGCTGTGGATGCTCGCCGCGCTCGTCGACGAGATCACGACGACACGCGTCGCGGTCGCCCTCGGGGTCACCGCCGTGTTGGGCTACGTCGCCTTCAGGCTCGGCACCGCCTCGGTTCCGGGGGCGCTGACCGGCGTGTTGCTCGTCTTCCTGACGACCGTTCTCGGGGGCTACGGCTGGGTGGCCATGCTCGTTGTCTTTTTCGCCATCGGCGGCCTCTCGACGAAACTTGGCTACGAGCGCAAGGTCGAACGCGGCGTCGAGCAGGAGAACGACGGGGCCCGGGATACGGGCAACGTGCTGGCGAACTCGCTGGTCGCGCTCGTGGCGGTGCTGGCGGTGCCGGTCGGCTCCGAGCTCGGCGTCCCGGAGGCGGTGTTTCTGTACGCGTTCGCGGGCGCAGTCGCCGCGGCACTCGCGGACACACTCTCAAGCGAGATCGGCGTGCTGTACGACGACCCGCGGCTCGTCACCACGCTCGAACCGGTCGCGCCCGGGACCGACGGCGCGGTCACCTGGCAGGGGACCGTCGCGGGCGTCGTCGGCGCGGCAGTTGTCGCCGCGGTCGGCCTGACCGCGGGGATCGGCCTTGGAGGGGTGCTGTTGGTCGTGGTCGCCGGGACGGTCGGAACACTCGTCGACAGCCTGCTCGGGGTCGCACTCGAAGGGGAGGTGCTGGGCAACCAGGGTGTCAACTTCCTCGCGACGCTCGTGGCGGCGGCCGTCGCCGTGCTCATCACAGTCAGTACGGGGGTGTCGGTGTGACCCGCACCCGGCCCGGCCATCCGGGGGACCTGCCCGCCCTTGCGGCCGCCCGGGCGGCGCTTGCCGAGCCCGCGCCGGGCCTGCTCCCGGCGATGCTCGAACGGGAGGGGCCGGGGTTTGCGCTTGTCGCCGTCGCCCCCGACCCCGTCGGCTACCTCCTCGCGCTCCCCGGGCCGGAGGCGGTCTACGTGCCCGAACTCGCGGTCCGCCCGGGCTGTCAGCGGCAGGGCCACGGCTCTGCGCTCCTGTCGGCGCTTGTCGAGCGGGCCGACCAGGGGTTGCGACTGACCGTCGCTGCCGCCGACGAGGGGGCACGACGGTTCTACGAGGAGCACGGGTTCGAACTGGCCGAGCGGGTCACCGACCGCTTCGAGAGCGGTGACGGACTCGTGCTCGTGCGGCCCGTGTCGCGGGGGTAGAGTCAGCTGGTCCGGCCGACACGGACCCGCAATCTCGTCGCCGGTTGCCGGTCGGCGTGGGGGCGCCACTCCGGGTGCGGTCACACCCGGCGTTCCCGGGTTCAGGGTGTACAGTACCCCCCAATGGAGGGTGTCGGCCTGTCGGGAACGCCACGGGGTCAAAAGCGGGCGGCGGTGGGGACCCACCGGGGGTGGGTACCGATGCGGTCACCGCAGCGCCTTGCGCAGGCGCCGAAGCGTGCGGGTCATCGCCAGCGTGGCCCGGGCGAAAATCCGAGCGGGGACGACCGACGGGCCGTCGATGGGCCCGACCCGCGAGGTGCCGATGGTCTTCGTATCGACGTAGCGGTACAGCCCCTCGGGGCCCTGTCGGTGGCCGATACCCGAATCCTTCAGCCCGCCCATCGGCGCGCCGGGGGCAGCGTAGGCGGCGGCGTATGCGTCGTTGACGTTGACCGTGTCACACTCGATCTCGCGGGCGAGTTCGGCCCCCCGCTCGCCCGCGGGTCGGTCGGCCCGCGCCCGGTGGGCGCGTCGGGCCCGCTGGACCGCCGTCTCGCCGAGTCGCGGAACCGTCCCGATCGGCTCGTCGACGGCCGGCGCCACGACCGTGATCGGCTCGCGGTCACTCTCGCCGGCGACCCCCGCGGCGAGCACCGCGATGCGCTCGCTGTCCCAGCGTCCCGGCAAACGTCGGCGCCGACCCGCTGAGCTGTGATGTCATACACACACTATGGCCGTCTCACCTCTTAGTGTTGTGACGCCGCCGCCGGGGTGTCCGTCGCCCGTGTCTGCCACGGGAGTCCCGACAGGATGATTGGTGGTGAGCACACAGATGGGGTATGGCGACGGATATCGGGGAGATCACGCCGCTGCCGGCCGCCGAGGCCGAGACGCTGACGGCCGCGGTCATCGAGCAGTTGCAGGCGGCCGTCGTCGCCGACCGGGAGTTTTTCGAGCTGTTGCTGACCGGTGTGGTCGCACGCGGACACGTCCAGCTCGAGGACGTTCCAGGCACGGGGAAGACGGTCGTCGCACGGACGCTCGCGACCGCGTTGGGTGTCTCGTTCAGCCGCATCCAGTTCACCCCGGACCTGTTGCCCGCCGACATCACGGGCTCGCACGTCTACGACGAGGCCGACGGGAGCTTCGAGTTCCAGCGGGGCCCTGTGTTCGCGAACGTGGTGCTGGCCGACGAGATCAACCGTGCGCCGCCCAAGACACAGGCCGCGCTGCTGGAGGCGATGGGCGAACGCCAGGTCAGCGCCGAGGGTGACACCTACCGACTGCCCCAGCCCTTTTTCGTGATTGCGACCCAGAACCCCATCGAGCAGGAGGGCACCTTCGAGCTGCCGGAGGCCCAGCGCGACCGGTTTGCGGTCAAGACACAGCTCGGCTACCCCGGGTCGACGGGCGAGATGGAGCTGCTCGACCGCCGGGAGAACCGCCGCAGACAGATCCCGACCGTCGATGCGGTGACCGACCCCGGAGCCGTCCGCAGGCTCCAGGTGACCGCGGAGGTGGTCAGTGTCACCGACGAGCTCAAGAGGTATATGGTCGAACTCGCGGGCGCCACCCGACGGGACGGCCGTGTCGAGGTCGGGGTCTCGCCGCGCGGGATTCAGGCGCTGTTCGAGGCGACCCGCGCGCTCGCTGTTATCAGGGGTCGAACGTACGTCACCCCCGACGATATAAAACGGCTCGCCGAGCCGGTGTACGCCCACCGCCTCGTGCTGACGACCGACGCCTCCATCCAGGATGTCGACCGGCGTGATGTCGTCACCGCCGCGCTCGACTCCGTTCCCGTGCCGGGGATGGACAGCCAGGGCGGCGACCAGACGGGGCGGGATGATCCGGCCGACGGGGCGAACGACCGGTCCCGGCCGTGACCGTCGCTCAGCCGTTCAGCAGCAACACGAGCGCACCGACGCCGAGCCCCGTTACGACGAGCACGACCGTGCCGGCGGTCGTCGAGAGGGCGGTCCCGGTTGCGGTGACGAACACGAGCCCGGCCAGAACGGCCGCCCCGGCGGTGACCACAAGCGTCGTGACGGCGTGGACCGATGCAAGACGGGCGAACCCGTCGGGGGGGCGCCCGTCGGGCGCGCCGAGTTCGCCGGCCGCGACGGTGGCGAACTCGCCGAACTCCCAGACCAGCGCCGCCAGCGCAACGCCGGCGATGGCGACAAACCCCTGGCCGGCCAGAACGGCGACGAGCACAAGGAGAACGACCGCGAGCGCGGCCGATGCGATGCCGGCGAGCGACTCGTCACCGAGCCCTGTTGCGGCGACCAGTGTCGGGGTGGCAAACACGGCGGCGCTGACGAGAAACAGGACCGCGAGCAGGCCGACCAGCCACGCCGGCGAGACGGCTGTCAGGAACGCCTCTGCGAGGGCGGTCCCGGCGATGGCGTCGACCCTGCCACCGAGAGGGGCGGCGGCGACGGTGGCCGCAAGCACCGCAACCCCTCCGACGACGGCGGGGGGCAACACGACCTCGGCGACGGCCGCCCGCGTGAGGCCGCCGACAGACCGGGACAGGGAGACGATGACGAGCAGGGCCGCCAGCACGGCCGTAGCAGTACCGACGGCAGCGACCCCCGGCGGCCACGTGCTCGCACGCAACAGCCGTTCCACGGCCCGTCCAGCCGTGCCGCCCTCGGCAACGAAACCAAGCCCGACCAGCGCCACGGCGACGTAGAGCACCACCACACCGAGACCATACCTGTAAAGCTGCTCGACGGTGGTGCGTGCCTGTCGGACGCGGTCGAACGAGCCGGCCGCAACGAACACCGCGACCGGGGCCGCCCGGACCGCCCGCACCCCGACGAAGAGCCCGGCCCAGTAGACTGTCGCGGCGACAGCGAGTCGTCGCACGAGCGTGCCCGAGACCAGTTCGGACACCGCAACGGGCGGGAGCAGGTCCCAGCCCCGGGACAGCAGCCAGGAGCCGACGAACAGTGCGACCGCGACACCTGCGAGCAGGAGCGTCCCGACGAGGTAGCGCCGCACGACCCGCCGTCCGGCCCCGTGGCCGTACAGGCGCACGGTGCTCCCGAGCAGGCCGAAGGGTGCGAGCAGCGTTGCCGACGCGACCACGAGCACCGCCCCGAGCGACTGTGTACCCGCCACCGACTCGCCCGCGAGAACGACCGTCAGCGCCGCGAACGCGACCGCAGCGACCCACAGCAGCGCCACCCCGAGTGCACCCCGGCCGTCGCGTGTTGCGGCCCTGACCCCGAGCGCACCGAGTGCGCCCGTCAGACAGAGCGCAGCGAGTGCGACCGGGCGGTAACCGAGCGCCACCCCGACCGCGACAACACCACCAGCCGCGAGTGCGAGCAGCGCCATCCCGGGGCCGTCCGGGAGCAACCCCGCAGTTGTCGCGTCGGTGTTGGCGCCCCCGGCAACCCACGGCTGGTCTCCGCCCGCGGACGGTCGCCGGGATGGCTCGCGGCCGCCGTCACGAGGTGAGTTGTCACGGGCCACCGGTCACACCCCCGGTGGCGTCTGGTTCCCGCAGGCGACCGGGAGCGGCGTGGCAGGGTGCCAGTCGACAACGGTCGCCTCACCCCGGAGCGACTCGATGCGTGTCCCGCGGCGGAGACGGGCCGTCCGGGTGGCGAGACTGTCGGCCGCGTCGGCACCGCCGGTCCGCGCCGCCGGGTCGTTCGTGACCCCGTCGGTCGCGAGCAGATCCCGACGGCCCCCGTCGGTCACCGGAACGGTCACGTCGGGGCTGATGACGACCGGGGCGTGCTCGCGGCGGAGTCGTCGGCAGAGCCCGTGGACCGGCCCGTCGAGCAGCGGCGTGAGACAGACAAACTGCGTTGTCGAACCGGCCCACCTGGTGAGTGTGTCCGCGAACCCGCCAACGCTCACCGCGGCGGTGGAGTCGAGTTGCGCGCTCGCCGGACTCCCCCGGCGGAGGTCCCCGCCGTCGTGCTCCCGTCTGCTGTGTCGCCCGAGACGGCTCGGGATCGCGTTCTGGACCCGTCGGTCGACATCGCCGAGCAGATCGAGCGCGAGTCGTGTCTGCTGGGCCCCGCGGCCGTGGTCGATACGCCGGACGGGGAACGCCGCCTCGGTTGCCGGGTCGACGCCGAGTGCGGCGACACCGACACGGTGGCCCTGGCGAACAAGCGGTTCGACCAGCCGGTATGTCGCGTACGCCGCGAGCAGCGCGCCGGCCGGCTCACCAGGGGCGGCGCTGACACGCGCACTCGCTCGCGCGTCGGTCACGATGGTGATCTCGGCGGACTCCCGTTCCCGGTAGGTGATCGTCGAGAGGTCGCCCCGCTTTGCGAGTTCGCGCCAGTGAACCCGTGAAGGGGGGTCGCCGCGGCGGTACTCCCGGGTGGCGTGGAACTCGACGCCCTCACCGCCGGTCACCGAGAGCAGGTCACCCACGAACTGGTCACCCTCGGCGGCGATGGGGATGTCCTCGGCGCTGACGGCACACCGCATTGTCGCGTCCCCGTCGGCCGAGAGTGGCTCCTGTGTCCACATCGAGCCGAGCACCGCCCGCGAGCGGGCGACCGGGGCGCCGAACGTGTACCGGCCCCGACGGGCGACGACCTCGTACTCGGTGGTCACCGTCTCACCGGGTTCCAGCGGTCCGCTGACGCGTGGCTGCCCGTCGACGACACGCAGCGCCTCGGGCACGCTGTCGACCAGTCGCAGATCCGCAAGTGTCCGGTCGCCCCTGTTCTCGACGGTGACCGTCACGGCGACCCGCTCGGCCGGGCGGGGACGACCCGGCGTGATCGCACGCGAGACCGCGAGGCTGTCACCCGGCTTGGCTGGCCGGCCGGCGAGCCCCGCGAGCAGGAACACGAGCGGCACTGTCGCCGCGGCGAACGCCACCGGATTGAACGTCACCAGTCCGGCCGCGACCAGCACCCCCAGCAACACGACGAACCCTGCAAACCGCGCCGTGTATACGGTTTTCCCCTCGCCCACGCTGGCTGTCGTCTGTTGCCCGTCGGCATCCGTCTCACCCCTGCCGGTCGGCCGTCTGTCGGTCCCGTGTCGGCTCACCGTTCACCACCCCCGGCTCGCTCGGCTGTCCCGTCGACGGAGGGTGAGCGGTAGGTCAGGTAGCCATCGGCGTGGCGTTCGATCGCCGCGAGCACCCGGTCGAGTCGCCGGTCGAGCGCCCGTCGCGGCGCGAGCCAGGCGAGCGCACGCTCGCGTGTCGTGAACGTCGGTGCATCGTCGTCGGTGGCGAGAAACGCCGCCGCAACCCGGTCGTCAGTCCAGTTGCCCGCTGCGACTGCCCGCGCCGCGGCTGTCTCGTCACAGCCGGTCGCCGTCCCGTACGCGTCGCGGGCAGTCACCGCGAGCTCGTCGAGGAAGGCGAGCAGCTCCGCCCGGGGCTCCCGTCGGGCGGCGAGAGCGGAGCCCCGCGGCGTCTGTGACCCGTCGTCACCGGCCCCGGGGTCCGAGGGTCGTTCCAGCCGGGTGCGCCCGCCCGGGTCGTCCGGCGGTCGGCCCCGAGGGGGCCCAACCCGTCTGTCCGGGTGCCGCTCCGGGGGACGGGGTGTGACCGTCGGTGGTGGGTCCTGTCGGTCACGCCCGGCGGGTTCGGTCTCGCTCGCCCGTCGGCCGTAGGCGGCAACGTGCCAGCTGGCCCGTTTCGACCGGTCGAGACGCGCTCGCACCCGGCGGTATGTGTCGGCAACCGACGCACCCGGGGTCGGAACCGGCCCGTCACGGGCCTGTTCGGGTGGGGCCGAGAGCAGGCCCGACCTGTCGAGTGTCGTCCTGCCGGTCCGTCGCATCTGGTAGGCGGCGAGCCCGACGACAATCAGCCCCAGCACGAGCCCGACCTGTGTTGCGGTGTCGGCGTCGGTCAGCGGCTCGAGCGGGCCCAGCGGCAACAGGCCGGGCGCGAACAACAACAGCCCGGCGCCAAGCACACTCGCCAACCCGACGGCCAGCAGGAGCCGCTCACGTGTCAGTCGCATCCTCACCCCCGTCGAGTTGCTCGTGTGCCGTCTCGGCCTCCTCGACCCGGTCGGTGGCGTCGGCGGGGCCGTACTCGACGGCCTGGAACGCCCGGCGCAGTCTGCGGACTGCGGCCGCTGGCAACCCCCGCTCGATGGCCCGCTGTTCCACCTCGACCGGTGTCATCGTCCGCGCACGGGTTCGTCTGACGACCTGCCGGACGAGCGAGCGCCAGAGCCGGCGCAGCCGCTCGTCCGCCGAGACCGGCCCCGTGTCGGCCGCCCGTCCGGCTGCTGTCCTCGTCTTTCCGGCGCCGGCCGCCCCGTCACCCTGGTCGTCACCCGCCAACCGGCCCGGGAGGGTGAACAGCCACAGAGCTGTCACCCGGAGCCGTTCCAGCAGCCACCGCGGACCGGCGAGCACGAGCGTGGGTAGCGAGCGGCCACGCAGGCGACCGCCGAGCCCAGCACGGAGCCGCCTGGCGGCGGTCACCGCCCGGGCCCATAGCCACGCCGCCGCGTGGGCAAGTCGACGGCCCGCCCGTTCGACCAGCGACCCGGCGACGAGTGCCAGACCGACCAGTCGCTCGCGCGCTCGCCGACGACCCGCCGTGGTACCCCGGCCCCAGACCGCCAGCCCTGCAACGGCGACCACCAGCGCCATGACCGCCCCGGCGAGGCGGAGATACAGCCCCGAGACAGTCGTCGAGCGGGTCTCGTGATCGGTGTCCGCGGCGGCAGTCACGCTGTCGGCAAGCGGGAGCCGCACCGACAGCCTCCCGTCCTCGTCGGTCACACCCTCGGTCACCCCGTCGTCCGTGGCCAGCCCGACGACCGGCTCCTCGCCCTCGGTTACGGTGACGGGCACACCGCCGAGCGGCTCCTCGTCGGTGCTGTCGACGGCGCTGACCTCGACGGTTGCACCCGTGTACGGCAGCGCGAGCAGCCCCGTCTCGAACTCTGTCCGCACGTCACCCACCTCGACATCCGCCGTGTCCGCGAACTCGCCGCGTGCGAGCGAGACGGGCAGTGAGCCCGCGAGTTCCGCACCTGGCGGGATCTCGATGGCAACCCTGCCGTCACTGTCGGTGATACCGACCCCCTCACCGTCCCGGGTCACGTCGACCCCCGGAAGTGGGTTGTCCGCGATCGTGAACGCCACTGTCGCCGTCTCACCTGGGAGCGCAACCCCGTCGACACGCGCCGAGACATCCGTCCGTAGCTCGTAGGTGACCGAGGAGTCGGCCGACGCGTTGTGCTCCACGCTCCCGGCCACCCCGACCCGGGACGGACCCGCACCGAGCCGCGATGTGGGGCTCGTTCCGGGCGTGCCACCGGTGGACGGGTCCAGCGACGGGAGCACGAACGAGGAGCCGTTCTCACCACCGCCACCCGGCGGCAACGCCGTGACGGTCACCGCCTCGGTGTAGGGCATCTGCGCGGCGACCTGTCCGGAGGCGTTGGTCCGGCCGACTGGCTCACCGTCGAGTGCGACCGTCGCCGCAGGCACCGGGTCGTCATCTTTCGCAACCGTGACGACGACGAACGCCCCGGGCGTCGGCTCCGGCTCGACACTGATATCGTACGGCGGCGGCGGGAGCTCGCCGCCGGTGAACTCCTGCTCGTCGCCGTCGACGAACAGGCCGAAAAGATCGACGAGCACGTCGGGGAGGTCCCAGCCACCGACGCCGTTGCCGTCACCGTCGACAGGTTCGCCATCCCCGGCCTCACCCTCACCCTCGCCGGTCCCGAGGTCGATGATGCTGCCGCTCCCGTCGAGCGATGCGGCCGCGAGCGAACCCGCAAGCAGCGTCAGCATCGTCACGACGATGACAGTCGCCTGAAACCGGCGGGACTGCCCGCCGATGTCGATGCCGTCCGAGTCACTCATCTCGCTACCTGTCCTTGTTGTTCCGGTCTCATAACGCCACCGCCGGCTCCACACCCGACCCAGCGGACACACGGCACCCGGACGGCGAGACACGCGCCTGCGGCCGGCAGGCGAGTCCACACACGCACAGGGCGAAAGAAGAGTCTTAAGTAGCTCCGTGAGGTAGCTGAACGCACTATGGCAAACGGCAAGTACGCCGCGCGCAAGCTGAAGAAGGACCGCCAGAAGCACCGGTGGTCCGACTCGGACTACGCGCGCCGCGAACGCGGGCTCCGGGAGAAGTCGGACCCGCTCGAGGGGGCGCCCCAGGCACGGGGGATCGTCCTCGAGAAGATCGGTATCGAAGCGAAACAGCCCAACTCAGCGATCCGGAAGTGCGTCCGGGTACAGCTCATCAAGAACGGCAAGCAGGTGTCGGCGTTCTGCCCCGGTGACGGCGCAATCTCGTTTATCGACGAACACGACGAGGTGACCATCGCGGGTATCGGCGGCGCCAAGGGTCGTGCGATGGGTGACATCTCCGGGGTCAACTACAAGGTCGAGAAGGTAAACGGCGTCTCGCTTATCGAGCTGGTGCGGGGCAACGCGGAGAAGCCGGTGCGATAACCATGGCGACCGAACAGCCAGACCCCGACACACCGGGTGCCGACGAGACGGCCGCACTGCTGTTCGAGCGGTGGCCGGTCGACGGCATCGAGTTCCGCGACGTCTCGACCGAGCGGTACATCACCATCACGCCGGTGGCGCACACGATGGGCCGTCACGCCGACAAGCAGTTCAAGAAGAGTCAGATCAGTATCGTCGAGCGACTCATCAACCGGCTGATGCAGACCGATGAGAACACCGGCAAAAAGCAGATGACCACCCGGATGGTTCGCGAGGCGTTCGATATCGTCCACGACCGCACGGGCGAGAACCCGGTGCAGGTGCTCGTCCGTGCCGTCGAGAACTCCGCCCCCCGCGAGGAGACGGTCCGGCTGAAGTACGGCGGTATTTCGGTTCCGAAGGCGGTCGATATCTCGCCACAGCGCCGGGTCGACCAGGCGCTGAAGTTCATCGCCGAGGGCGTCCACAACGCCACCTTCAAGTCCGAGACGGACGCCGCCGAAGTGCTCGCCACACAGCTGATCGGTGCGGCCAACAACGACGTCAACACCTACTCCGTCGACCAGAAAGAGGAGAAAGAGCGCGTCGCCGCCGCCGCGCGCTGACCGCCGCTTTTTGCTTGCCCGGGCTCTCCGGGCACACCGCCGGGGTCGGGGACCAAACCCCCGAGACAGAACGCCGGGCACGGCCGTCCAAGCGACAAGCAACTGCTGCGCTCCGCAGCGACGCGACGGCCCGAGAACGACCTGTCGAGAGCGGTCTCGACCCGCGTGATGAGGGGACCTCGGAGGGTGACAGACAGCCAGGCCACGGTCGTGATGACCGAGCTCGCAGGCGAGAGGGCCGGTTCGGGTTCTGAGGGGGGCGGCAGACGCTGTGGCCTGGCGTCCCGGCGCGTTGTGAGAGCGGTGTCGTGATGGGCGAACAGCAACATCTAACCATACGCGGTCTAAACAGATGGTGATGCCAACTGTAGAATACCTCAACTACGAAGTGGTCGATGACAAGGGCTGGGACATGTACGATCCCGACGTCTTCGAGCGGGCCGCGGAGGCGGGTCTCTCGGACGAGGACTACGGCACGCTTGAGGTCAGCAAGGGCGAGTACATCCTCGAGGCCGCCGAGGCACAGGGGTACGACTGGCCGTTCTCGTGTCGTGCCGGTGCGTGTGCCAACTGCGCCGCCATCGTCATCGACGGTGAGATCAACATGGACATGCAGCAGATCCTCTCCACCGAGGAGGTGGAGGAACGGAACGTCCGCCTGACCTGTATCGGGTCGGCCGAAACCGACGAGGTGAAAATCGTCTACAACGCCAAACACCTCGATTACCTCCAGAACCGCGTTATCTAACGGAAAAGCAGCGCGAGTTCCCCGCCCTTCCGAAAACCTGCGGGTCTTGGCTTTCGCAAATCTCCGATTTGCGTCAACACCGTGGGCAGGGGTGAAGCGTCCGCTCGGCTGCGTCCCTTTTTTCCATCGGGACGCCCTACAATAGTGCTGGTCGGTGTCGAAGTCGGTGGGCTCGTCGGCAGTACCGACGGTGGAGAGTCCTGGCGGAAGTACAACGCAGTTCCTGACGATGTCCACCACGTATTCGCCTCCACACCAGAGCGATGGATTGTCAGCTGTGGTACTGGCGGCCCCGACCGCCGGGGCGGGGTCTTCGAAACGAGGGACCGCGGCGATACCTGGATCGAGCGCGATGTCGGCCCCTACGAGTACGTCCGCGAGACCTGCTGCCAGCACGGCCAGCTCTACGCGGCAGGCAGTCGGACGGGTCCGCTATGGGATCCCCCAGATGCAGCACTGTTCGTCGAGCAGGACGGCGAACTCAACCGCGTTGGCTACCCCGGCAATCCGGAGTCCTACATCATCTCGTGGGCGACAAGCGGGCAGGCTATTTTCGCCGGCACGAACGATGGCTCGATTCTTCGTGACCACGGTGACGAGTGGGAACACCTGGGAACCGTTCCGGTCTCTCTCAACGCTCAGCGAGCGTGGGGTGTGCGGTCCATGACTGTCATCGAACCCTGAGCGACCGCGTTTTGGACAGTTATCCTCACTCGACGGTCGGGTTCGGGCTCATCGAACCCCTCGCAGCAGCAGGGCCAACACGGGCGGTCGAACTCTGCGTCTCAACAGTCGCAGTCATCTGCAACACTCGCCCACTCCATCTTGCACGGCCTCAACGTTCTATCTGCGTTTTATGCGGCTGATTGTCAGCCGCCGTCAAGCAGGTGCTCGACCAGAAACGACGCCACGCACTCGCCGGCACGGGCGCGCTGGCCGACGAAAAAGTGGTCCGCCGGGAGCGTCTCGACGGTGTGGCCGCGTTCGCGGGCACGCTCGACGACCGGTTGCCAGTCGACGGTGTCGTCGCGCTCGCCGTAGACCACCTGCACGGGGCAGGCAAGCACGTCGAGTCCGGTCAGGACACGTTCGCCGACACCCCCGACGGCGGGGGCGAGCACGGAGATCGCACGGGGCTGTGTGTCCGCCTCGGCGTCAACCATCGCCGCGAGGGAAACGGCCCCGCCGAAGCTGAAGCCGAACAGGCCGACACGGTCGTAGCTCTGCGCCCAGTCGAGCGCGACCCGGACGTCGTCCTGTTCACCCTCGCCGCCGTCCCAGGGGCCGTAGTCGAAGCGCAGACAGTCAACCGGGGCGGGAAGCGCCTCGGAGACCGCCCGGAGCCGGCTGTCGGTCCGGTCACCCCCGGCCTGTGGGTGTGGGGGACAGGCGACGACGACCGCCCGACCGGTCCCGCCGTCGAGGGTGGCGTGCAGATCGCGGCTTCCGCCGAGTCGAACGCGCATACTGAGGGGGTAGGATGTAAGAATTTTAAGTTTCGCCGGTTCGTGGGTGGAGATATGGGAATACTCTCACGGACATCGTATATCATCCGCTCGAAGATAAACGCCCTGCTCAACAGGGCCGAGGACCCGGGCCAGCAGTTGGACTACTCCTACGAGCAGATGCAGGACGAACTCCAGAATGTGAAACAGGGCATCGCGGATCTCACGACACAGAAAAAGCGCCTGGAGATACAGAAACGCCGTCTCGAGGAGAACGTCGAACGGCACAACGAGCAGGCCCGGACCGCGGTCGAACAGGGTCGTGACGACCTCGCACGGCGGGCGCTCGAGAAGAAAAAACAGAAGATGAACCAGATCGAGGGGCTGGAGCGACAGATAGACGACCTCGAGGCGAAGCAGGACGAACTCATCGAGCAGAAAGACGAGCTCCAGCAGCAGATAGAGGAGTTCCGCACGCGCAAGGAAACTATGAAGGCCCGCTACGAGGCAGCCGAGGCCAGCGCGCGCGTCAGCGAGGCCGTCACCGGGGCGGGCGAGGAGATGGAGGACGTCTCGCGGGCCATCGAACGCGCCGAGGAGCGGACCGAAGAGATGGAGGCCCGTGCCGCCGCGCTCGACGAGCTCCGCGAGAGCGGCGCGCTGGAGAACTCGCTCTCGGACAAGAGCGAACTCGACCGCGAGCTCGAGGCGCTCTCGACGGACAGTGCCGTCGACACCGAGCTCGAGACGCTCAAAGCCGAGATGGGTGCGGGTGAGGCCGAGACCGAGGCCGACGTTGGAGAGGCCACCGACGGTGACCTGGACGAACAGACCGGGTCCGACCTGGACGCCGAGCTCGAGGAGCTCGACGCCGAGGTGACCAGCGAGGATATCGACAAGGAGCTCGAGGGGCTCAAAGAGGAGGAGTGAGGAGACGCGGCTGGCGGACACAGCCGGGGTTCGAACGCACCTGCTGTATGCCCTGCCACAGGTTGGTGGCCGGGCGGCTGTCGCGTGTCGGCTGGGCCGGGCGACGGATGGGCAGAGCCAGTACTGTTTTGAGTCTGGGGGGCCCACAACAGGGTAATGGCGGCGCGACCACCCTCGAACGATATCGACGACGAGCCGGACAGTCTTGAGTTCGGTATCGCGGCGCTCGACGCGCGTATCGAGGGCCGGGAGGTGTCGTTTCCGGCGACAGCGGCCGAGCTGGAGGCGAGCCACGGCGACGTGTCGGTCCCGGTCGGGCCCGGGGCCCACGAGATGGCGCTGTCGAAGGCCCTCGCCCGGTGTGACCGCGAGGAGTTTGCCTCGAAACAGGAACTGCTCGACGCCCTTCACCCGGTGTTCGAGGCCGAACGCGAGTCCAGCGGGCTGCTCAGCCGTCTCCGGGCGCTCGCGCCGTTCTGAGAGCGATCCGGCCACCCCGCCGACCCCCACCGGCGGCGAGAAGACAGTCTCGGCGGCCACGCCACTGCCGTCTGTGGTTCCAACGATGATCGCCGCTCGCGTCGTGGTGTCGGCTGACACCCTGGGCCGTCGTCTCGAGATCCCACGGCAATGATCGGAGCGTCGGTCGTAAGGTTTTATCAATTCGGCTCACCGTATCGAACCTATGGCTGTCGGTGACACACTTACGGGGATCCCCGCGGCGGTTCGTTCGAACCCACTCGCGACAGCACTCGTGGTGCTGGGGATCGTGCTGCTGTTCGACCTCGTCCAACGGCTCGTAACCGGCGACGTCGGCACCGGCACGCTCGCGACCTTCCTGTGGGATGGATTCGTCTTCGGGATGGCACTCGGTCTGGCGGGAATCGGGCTCGCGCTGACCTACAGCATCCTGCAGTTCGCCAACTTCGCACACGGCGACTACGTGACCGCCGGCGCGTTTGCCGGCTGGATGGCGACGTTCGTCATCGCCGGGGCCGGGACCGTCGGACTCGACCTGCTGGTGCTGGTTGCGGACGACGTCCCGATCGGCGACCTGGGCATCAACGTGCTGGCCGCGCCGCTGTCTATCGCCCTGGGGCTGGTCGTGGCGGCGGCCGTCACCGCTGCCCTCTCGCTCGCACTCGACAGAGTCGTGTTCAAACCGATGCGCGACGCCAGCGGGGTCGCGCTACTCATCGCCAGTGTCGGCGTCGCGCTCGCGCTCCGGCACATCATGCTCATCTTCTACTCTGGCGAGACCCGCACGCTGACGACCGACGTACCGACCAGGTCGGTCGCCGTCGGCGACGGGTCGGTCTCCATCGGCGCCCACGAGGTGAGCCTCGTGGTCATCGCCGCCGCGCTGATGCTCGCGACGCATCTCCTGTTGCGCTACACGAAGCTCGGGACGGCAATGCGTGCGATGGCCGACAACGAGGATCTCGCGCTGGTGACCGGCATTCCCACCGAGCGGGTCGTCCGCACGACGTGGCTGCTGGGCGGTGCCCTCACCGGCGTGGCGGGCTTTCTCATCGCGCTCGAGTCCGGGACGATGGACACCTCCTTCGGCTGGGAACTGCTGTTGCTCATCTTCTCGGCAGTCATCCTGGGCGGCATCGGCTCGGTGTACGGAGCCATCGCCGGCGGCCTCGTCATCGGCATCGCCAGCCGGCTGTCCCTGATCTGGCTTCCCAGCGAACTCATCCTCGCCGGCGCGTTCATGCTGATGGTGTTCATCCTGCTGGTCCGACCTCAGGGCCTGCTCGGGGGGGTGACGACCGTATGAGCCGCCTCAACCAGCTTCGGACGACTGTTCGCGAGGGGGCGGCCACGTTCCGGGAGCTGCTCCCGGTCGGAGCCGCCGACGGGCAAAGCGGCCGCGGGGATCTGGGGTTAGTGCTCGCGGTGACCGCCGTGCTGTACCTGGCCTTCGTGGGACTGGCGTGGCTCGGCGGGTTCCGCGACGTGGGCGGGATGGTGAGCCAGGTCCAGTCGGTCACCCTGCTCGTGCTAGTGTATGTCATGCTGGCGCTGGCGCTGAACCTCCAGTGGGGGTACGCCGGCCTGCTCAATCTCGGCGTCGCGGGCTTCATGGCGGTGGGCGTGTACACGATGGCGGTACTGAGCCTGCCGGCCGACGCGGCCGTTCCCGGTCTGGGTCTGCCGCTCGTGGTCGGGATGTTCGGGGGATTCCTGGCGGCGACGCTGCTCGGTGCGCTCGCGGCGCTGCCGGCCATCCGGTTGCGGGCGGACTATCTCGCCATCGTGACGCTGGCCTTCGGCGAGATTATCCGGCTGACCATCCGCTCGCGGGAGGCCGCGGAGTTCACCATCGCCGGCCGGACGCTGGGGACCGGCGGAACGGACACGCTGTCGCTCCCCCCCGACCCCGTCGAGTGGCTGCTGTACCAGAATCCCGACGACCCCGCGTTCATCGCCCGCGAGAATCCGACCGTCATCGGCCGTCCGCTGTTCGACCTCGGGGATCTGTTCGGCGTCAGCCCCTCCGCCGTCGAGTCGAGTGTCTACACCGTGTTCGTTCTCCTCGTCGCGATCCTGTTTTATGTGTTGCTCGCCCGGGTGAGCAACTCGCCGTTCGGTCGGGTGCTCAAGGCCATCCGCGAGGACGAACTCGTCGCCAGTTCGCTTGGCAAGGACACCCGGCGGTTCAAGATCACCGCCTTCGCGCTTGGCTGTGGCCTCATGGGCCTGGCCTCGATGCTCTGGATGCTGGAGGGCGGCGGCCGGGTCGCCCCGGACACGTTCGACCCCGAACTGACCTTCTTCGTGTTCGTCGCGCTCATTCTCGGCGGGTCCGGGTCCAACACCGGCAGCGTCCTCGGCGGCCTCATATTCGTCGTCGTTCTCTTCGAAGGCCCGAACTTCATCCAGCGCGTCGCCGACACGAACGTCGGCATTCCGTCGCCACCCGACACCATCTTCGATGCGTTCACCGGCGTGGACCCGTTCCTGGGCTATTTCCTCTCGGACGTCAACATCTCAGCGCTGCGCTTTATCCTGCTCGGGGTCGTGCTCGTGGTCCTGATGCAGCGCCGTCCCGAGGGACTGCTCGGCGGCCGCACCGAGATGGCGTCCAGCATCAACCTCATGGAGCGCCCGGACGCCGAGTCCGAAACCGACAGCTCCCCGGAGGGGAAATCATGACCGCGACACGGCAACCGGCCGAACACGGAGCTGGCACCGGTGAGGACGACCCTGCAGACCGGGAGACTGCGACCGGTACGTCCGGTGAAACTGTGTTGACCGTCGAGAATCTACGGAAGTCGTTCGGCGGGATCACCGCCGTCGACGGGGTGACTTTCGACGTCATCGCGGGGACGATGACGGGGCTCATCGGACCCAACGGCGCAGGCAAGTCCACGACGTTCAACCTCATCACCGGCGTCCACGAACCCGACAGCGGACGGGTCGTCTTCGACGGGACGGACATCACCGGCTGGCGACCCGACCGGATCGCCCGCCGTGGCCTCGTCCGGTCGTTCCAGATCGCGCGGGAACTCGGCGACATGACGGTCATGGAGAACGTGATGCTCGCGCCCGCCGCCCAGCGCGGCGAGCGGTTCTGGCAGTCGGTCCTTCCGGGCCTCCGGGGCCGGGTCGACGAACAGGAGCGCGAACTGCGCGAGCGCGCTTGGGAGACACTCGAGTTTTTCGAACTCGATCACCTCGCCGACGAGCGGGCGGGCGCGCTCTCCGGCGGCCAGCGCAAACTGCTGGAGATGGCGCGCGTGCTCATGATCGATCCCGAGATGATACTACTCGACGAGCCGATGGCGGGAGTCAACCCGACGCTGGAGAAGCGCCTGCTGGATCGCCTCCACGAACTGCAGGCGCGGGGGTACACGTTCCTGCTCGTCGAACACGACATGGACGTGGTGATGAACCACTGCGACCCGGTCATCGTACTCCACCAGGGGAAGCTTCTCGCCGAAGGGGCGCCCGACGCTGTTCGACGGGACGATCGCGTGCTCGATGCGTACCTCGGGGGGGCGGTGGACGGATGAGCCTGCTTGCCATTCGGGGGCTGGATGCGGGCTACGGCGACCTGCAGGTGCTCACGGGGATCGACCTCAACGTCGAGGAAAGCGAGTACGTGGCCATCGTGGGGCCGAACGGTGCGGGCAAATCGACGGTGATGAAATCGGTGTTTGGCCTGGCTGACTGCATGGGCGGCGAGATTCGCTTCGACGGCGAAGAGATAAGCGACCTCCGGCCCGACCAACTCATCACCCGCGGGCTGAACTACGTTCCACAGTCCGACAACGTCTTTCCGGGGCTGAGCGTCCGGGAGAACCTCGAGATGGGGGCGTACATCCTCGATTCGGTTCCCCAGGATCGCCTGGCGGCGGTCTACGACCGGTTTCCGATTCTGCGCGAGCGCGAAGACCAGCGCGCGGGGTCGCTATCGGGCGGCCAACAGCAGATGCTCGCCATGGGGCGGGCGCTGATGCTCGACCCCGATTTACTCCTGCTCGACGAGCCGAGCGCCGGCCTCGCGCCGGACCTGGTCGTGGAGACGCTCGACCGGGTCGACCGCATCAACGACGCCGGCACCGCCATCCTCATCGTCGAACAGAACGCCACCGAGGCCCTGCGCCGGTGTGACCGGGGCTACGTGCTGGTCGACGGCGGGAACCGCCACGAGGACACCGGCGAGGCCCTGCTCGCTGACCAACAGGTCCGCGAGGATTTCCTGGGAGGGTGATGGGGTGTGACAGCCACGGCCGACTGTCAGTTAGCCGGTGATGACCCTGATGGTTTCGAGAACGGGCTCGCCGTCCTCTTGGCCCCACTCGAAGTACTCGTAGACGGGCGTGTCGACATCACCGTTCTCGTCGAACTCGATTGGCCGGGAGACGCCGTTGTAGACGATGTCCTCGCCGTCGACGAGCAACTCGACGCCCTCGGCGAGGTTCTCCGCGGTGATTTCCTCGCCATCGCCGGCGGTGACCGCCTGGATTGCGGCCCCGAGGTCGCCGGGGTCGTCGCTCCCGTCGGCACCGACGCCGGCCAGTGTCAGCACCGCGCCGGCGTCGTAGCCCTCGCGGACGAAGATGCCGTCGTCGACGCGCTCTTGGTATGTCTCCAGGCCGCTCGCGACGTCGTCGCTGATACCCGGGCCAGTGCCGGTGACGTTGCTGAACGTGGCCACGTCCTGTCCGGCGTCGTCGGGCAGCGAGGCGTCCTGCAGGCCGTCGGGCACGAGTATCGGCAGGTCAGACTGGTCGGGGAACTCCTCGTAGAAGTCCCGGAACAGCACCTCTCCCTCCTCGGGGAACGCGACGATGTACAGCAGGTCCGGGTCGGGGTCGAGCGCCTGCTGGAGCTGTGCGGTGAAGCTGTCCTGTTGGGGGTCGATCTCCAACTCCGCCTCGACGGTTCCACCGAAGTCGTCGGCGAAGGAGTCGGCGAACGCGCCCGCCAGTCCCCGGCCGTAGGCGTCGTCGCGCGCGATCGTCGAGACCGAATCGGCACCGATATCCTCGGCCGCGATCTCCGCGGCGACCGGTCCCTGGAACGCGTCCGAGGGGGTCGTCCGCCAGGTGAGCGTCTCGTCGATCCCCTCGTCCAGCAGCGAGAAGTCGACGGCGGTGCTCGCCGGCGACATCTGGATGACCCCCTCCTCGAGGGTGACGTCCTCGGCGATGGGGAGGCTGACGTCCGACGCGAGCGCGCCCAGAATCATCGGGAAGCCCGCATCGACGACCGCCTGGGCACCCGAGACACCGGGCTGGGGCATCGTCTCGGTGTCCTCGAACCGGGTGTTTACCTCCCAGTCGTGGTCGCCCTCGTTCACCTGCTCGATTGCGGCCTCGGCTCCGGCCCGGATGGGCGGCCCGAGATCCGTCAGCCCACCTGTGACGCCCATCACAATGCCGATGTCGACCTCGCCCTCCGCCGAGATGTCATCTGCGAGTTCCCCCGCGAGTGGGTCGTCATCGTCGTCGTCATCGTCGCCGAGACACCCGGCCAGCCCGATCATGCTGGCCGCGCCGGCCGCGCCGATTCCTCTCAGTACGTCCCGTCTGTCCAGTCGGTCCGCCATGCTACATACTTATTTGTGAACCAGATATTTAACCTTCAATTCCGGTATTTAAATTTTGTGGCGTCGAATCATCCCGGTCC
>OBKM01000048.1_pt1 | contig 47516 bp, 46 predicted proteins | sample 1519691 | NCBI WGS metagenome assembly OBKM01 (sample SAMEA37050418, study PRJEB22526) | metagenome | biome: saline pan; feature: lake; material: water | place: Egypt | collected 2015 | depth 0.5 m
GACGAGCGCCAGCGACTCACGAAGTAATCCAGGTAGCAAAGCATTGGTCTAGATTACTGGCGTCAGTCGGGCTACGCCCTCGTGTCCCGCCTCCGCGGGAATGACGGTTCGCCTTTTGCACAACGATCCTTCGTATTTGGTATTAAATGCCGACGACGCATAGAAAGACGCCCTGCCAGCCACGTGGCTAGCAGGGCGTATGCTACCTGCCGGACTATCAGTCCAGGTTTCAGTCGGTCGACCCTTACTGGTCGAGCTCAACAATATCCGGGTTGATGCGGACAGTGGCTTGACCCATCAGCTCGTCGCGCTCCGTCTCAACGACCTCTTGCTGCCGCTCGGACATGAGGGTCTGGCGGGCCTGTCCGGCTTCCATGGGCTCCTGCATGCGTCGATCAACCAGCTGGATGACATGGAAGCCGAACTGCGTACGCACCGGCTCATCGACCACGTCACCAGAGTCGCTCAGCGCAAAGGCCGCTTCCGCGAAGGGCTCGACCATCTGCCCATCACGCGTGAAGTAGCCCAGGTCGCCCCCTTCGTCCGCGGTAGGTCCTTCACTGAACTCTTCGGCAAGCTCGGCAAAGTCTTCCCCGTCTTGGGCGCGCTCTAGGACCTCAGTGGCACGTTCACGTACGGCCTCTTCTTCCTCCGCCGCTGCGCCGTCTTCAATTTGGAAGAGAATGTGTCGCGCGCGAACTTCTTCTTGGCGCTGCTCTTCTCGATATTCTTCAATTTCTTCTTCCGTAGGCGCATCGACGCCTTCAGCGAACTCTTCCTGAAGCTGCTGAGCTCGGAACTGCTCCTCAGTCATTTCGCGGAGATCTTCTTCGGTCATGCCCTGCATGGCGAGCGCTTCTTCAAACTCTTCTTCGGTCTCAAACTGACCGCGCATCTGCCGCATCTGCATCTCAACCTGGTCGGGATCAGCTTCAAGCCCCCGAGCCTCCGCTTCGCCCACAAACACGTGGCGCGTCACGAATTGCTCGAGAAGGTCTCGATGCATCTGACTGCGCTGATCCTCACCCATCTGATCCGGGGGCATCTGCTGCGCAATCATGTTCATCTGCTCCTCGTAATCATTCGCGGTGAGCGTGTCGGAGCCAAAATCCGACGTCACTATTGCTGCGTATTCATCCTCTGTGATCGGATCACCGATCTGGTAAGCCAGATCATTCTCGTCGCCATTGCCGTTGTTGCAGCCAACCATTAAAAAAAGCGCAGCGAACAGCACGCATGCGTTTCGGAGATGGGTCGTCATCGAAGTAGCCATAAATTTCTTAGTTGTAAGTGTATACCGGAGGTATCAATTGAACACTAGCGATCAGATGAGCATCCGCGGGGCAGACGATACCAAAGACTGTGTTACCCGCGTTGTCTAATCACACCATTCGTGGACACGCAACTTGCAGACGTGTGTTTCCTCCCCTGTAACGAACATGTACAGAGCGGACATCAGGATAAAAAATTTAGTGAACACGAAACTCATTATTGGGGGTCGTGTAGCACGATATTGAATTAAAACAAAGCGACCTCCACAGGACGCATACTCCATTCCGATCACGAGTCCCCCAGGGCGCTGACCTCCCTCCTCCCTCCTCCCCCGGGTCAGCGCCCGCTTTTTGTTTGTATGCTTGACGTACAAACGGGCGACCCCGGTTTTCAGCCGAGGTCGCCCGTTTTTTGGTTTTTACTCTGTGGTTCCGGAAAAGGAGCTATTCGGTTTCTTCCTCCGGCTCTCCGTTTGTGGGCAACTCATCAAGCCCTTCCGGTTCGATCACCGTGTCAACCACGCCGTACTCTTGCGCTTCCTGCGCGCCCATCCAGTAGTTGCGATCGGCATCTTCCTCGATGCGCTCAATCGGCTGGCCCGTGTGGCGGGCAATGATGCGATAGAGACGCTTGCGCAGGCCCAGGATCTCCTGCGCCTGAATCTCGATGTCGGCGGCCTGTCCTTCGGCGCCGCCCATCGGCTGGTGGATCATTACTCGCGAGTTCGGCAGGCACGCCCGGCGGCCGTCTGCGCCAGCCACCAGCAGCACCGCCCCCATCGAGGCCGCAAGCCCCACGCAGGTGGTCGCCACCGGCGCGCCCACATACTGCATGGTGTCGTAGACGCCGAGACCGCTGTAGATCACTCCACCCGGCGAGTTGATGTACATGTTGATGTCTTTCTCGGAGCTTTCGCTCTCGAGGTAGAGCAGCTGAGCAACCGTGAGGTTGGCGACCTGGTCGTTGATCGGCGTGCCGACAAATACGATTCGCTCCTTGAGCAGGCGGCTGAAGATGTCATAGGCGCGCTCGCCGCGGGTCGTCTGCTCAACAACCATCGGGACGAGCCCTGACAGCGGCTGGTCGCCCATGCCGCCCTCGTAAATATCGTCAGGAAGCGACGTCAGGCTTTTGCTATACTTGATAAAATCTTCGACCATGGGCTACGTGTGTTTCGGTGGCGCTTTCGATGGACGGGTCCAACTTGAGCTTCAACTGCGGAGTTCCTTGCGTAGCGTCACAGTATGCTGTGGCGCTCGCTGCCGCGGACTTTGTTGCTGCTACGTAATAATCGATGATTGTTCGACCGGATCGCTGCCCTGACGCCCGGCAGGCGCGCGCTCCGGCCCGTGGTGCTCGTGGCGTTCCTTCATCTCTTCCTCGTACGCCTCGCGATCCTTCTCTACGACGTCGAAGGAGTCGACGAGCGTATCGAACACCTTCTGGCTGAGGACCTGTTGCTCAACCCGGCGCATGAGCTTCGGCATGGACCGGTAGAAGTGCTTGATCTGACCGGACGAGATTTCGTCGTCGGCCTGCTCGTCGAAGAACTCTTCCAGATCCTCGTCCGTCACTTCGATGTCGTGCTCCTCAATGATGGCATCACGGATGAGCATCCACTTGGCTTGCCGCTCGGCCTCTCCGCGCTTCTGATTGCGGAAGTGCTCCTCGTCGAAGTCGTCCGGCAGCTCGCCATCGTTCTGCTGCTTGACGTCCTCAACGAACGAGTCGAGATACGTTTCGACGACCGACTCCGGTACAGGGAACGTGTGCAGCTCCAGCATGCGTTCGATGAGCGCTCCCTGGAGCATCTCGCGCGACTGCTCTTCCCAGGCCTCTTCAAGCCGGTCGCGAATCTCGCCGCGCAGCTCATCCGGATCTTCGTACTCGCCCTCGGTAACCGAGCGCACAAAATGCTCGTCGACCTCCGGGAGCTCGCGGCGCTTAACGTCCTTCACCGTGACGTCGTAGAAGCGCGTCTCGGTCTCGCCCTGCGGCGTCTGCTGCGGCAGCTCCACCCGGAAGTCCTCGCCGGCCGTTCGGCCCACGAGCTCTTCGCGAAGCTCCTCGCGCAGCCGCTCGTCGTCGAGGAAGAACGACAGATCTTCGTCCTTGTCGCCGATAATCGGCGTGTCGGTCGACGGGTCGATGCGCTGCAGGTCAATGTTGACGTAATCCTCTTCGCCGGCCGGCTCGTCTTCAAGCGGCAGCAGATCGGCCTGGCGAACGCGCAGCTCGTCGATCTCGTCTTCCACGTCTTCCTCGGTGATCGACGCCGTCAGCTTCGAGATCTCCTCTTCCGAGAAGTCCTGCAGCTCCACGTCGGGGCGCACGCCGAAGCGAATGGTGGCATGCAGGTCGCCGTCGAGCTCGTAGTCGAGCTCAGTGAGCTGCGGCTGACCGAGCACGTCAAAGGCGTCGCTGTTCTCAACCTCGTCCTCAAAAGCTTCTTGCACGAGGTCTTCAGCGACGCTGTAGCCAATCGCCTCGCCGTGCATCTTTTTGATCAGCTTTAGCGGCGCCTTTCCTTTGCGGAACCCTTTCAGGTCGACCTGTTTCCGCTGCTGCTTCAGCGCGTCGGTGAGTCTCGGTTCAATATCGTCAGCCGTCGCATGGACTTTCAGTTCGTACTCGACGGGAGACGGTTTCTCGATCGTCGTTTCCATGAGCTACTCGTTGGTTCGTAGAATCTACCTAGCCGGTGAATTCAGATTGGGGGAACGAATCTGTGGGATTAGGACAGAGCATTATAATGCGCGACTATTCGAAAAGATCAGTTTCTGTCTCGGATCTCTCCGCGAGATTCGGGCGTGCCGCGCAAGGCGATGTGAAAACAGCCGCGGATCATTCAATTTTCACGGCCTGACCAGCCAGACATGGAGTTACTGATAGACGGCCCATCGGGCAATTTCTCGCAGGCTGGGCGTCTTGCCGTACATCAGGATGCCCACGCGATAGATACGCGCGCTCAGCCACATGGTCACCAGGAAGGTGCCGACGAGCAGGACGAATGCAAGCCCGACCTCCCAGAGCGGGACCTCGGCGACCGCCATGCGCACAGGCATCAAGATTGGAGAGAAGAACGGCACAAACGAGGCGATCACCGAAAGCGTGGTGTCAGGCGCCTCAATGATAAAGAAGGTCAGAATAAGGGGAATGATCAGCAGCATCATGACCGGAAAGACAAGATTTTGAGCATCTTGCTGCTGGTCGACGGCCGACGCGGCGGCAGCGAAGAGACTGGCATACAGCAGGTAGCCGGTCAGGAAGAAGAGAACAAAGGCCACGATCAGGCTCGTGGGAATCGTAGGAATGGTAATTCCAGCGGCATCCAGCATGGCTTCCTGCGTCGCCCCATCAGGCAGATCGAGCGTGGCTGGATCTACGAAAAGCGCCACAATGCTCCCCGCCCCGGTTAGTCCGCCCAGAATGATTACCCCCCAGATGAGCATCTGCGTTAGGCCCATCGCGCCAATGCCGAGCACCTTGCCCATGAGCAGCTCGAAAGGGCGCACAGAAGAGACGACAATCTCGACCACGCGGCTGGTTTTCTCCTCGATGACGCCCTGCATTACGTATTGGCCGTAGAAGAAAACGGCAAAGTACATCAGAAAGGCCAAGATGGAGGCTACGGCGAATCCTAAGACGGCGCTGTCTGCCTCATCGCCCTCTTCGGTGAGCATGCGTGTCGCAAACCCAATATCCGACTCGATGATGGAGAGCACCTCCGCTGGCGTGTCTTCCAGCGCCAGCCGCCGCTCTTCTACGACGTTGGTGATATGCTGCTCAAGCTGCGCGCGCTCGCTGAGCCGGCTCCCCTCTCGCGTGTAGTACGTGGCGCGCCCGTCTCCTTCTAGCAAATTATCGGGCAAGAGCAGGTAGCCGTCGTAGCGCTCCTCCTGGACGGCCTGCCGAGCCGAGTCGACGGATCCCTCAAAGGGAGCAAACTGAAACTGAGCGCCCCCAACTTCAGCCAGCGCTGCAGAGAACTCTCCACTCTCGTCGACGACGGCTACCTCGTACGTGCTAGTCTGCGCCGCGAAATGTCCCAGCGCAGCGGGCCCAAGAAAAATCAAGATCAAGATAAAGGGAGCCAACAGCGTCGTCAGCACGAACGTTTTCGAGCGGACGCGCCGCCAGTATTCGCTTTGGAGAATAGTCCAGACTTTACCCACAGTGCGTTCGGTTTATGCGGTGCAACAAAAGCGCAGCCCAAGCGCCACGAACCAAGAACCTGTTTAAGTGGACGCAGACGCACTACGCTGAGAGCGCTGCTTCCGTTCGGGACTCCTCAAGCTGCTGCGCCGCCTGTTCGCCCACCACCTCAACGAAGATGTCGTTCAGGGGCGGCTCGATCTGCTCGAACCGGTAGAGCGAATCCACGTGCTGCAGGGCCGTTTCCAGCACGTGACGGCCGGGCGTTCCATCGACTAGGTGGAGCTCCGCGCGATTGTGCGATCGCGTATCGATCCGCACGTGTCCGCCTTCGGAAAGCACGTCGAGAAACGAGTCGTCGCCATCAAACTCAAGCACAATGGTGCGCCGCCCGAACTGTTGCTTTACGTCGCGCAGGGAGCCCTGTAGGGCGATCTCGCCATCGGCCATGAGGCAGATGTCGTCGCAGAGCTGCTCGACCTGCTCCATGCGATGCGACGCAAACAGGATAGTCCGTTCGTCGTCGCGCAGCTCGTGGACGATATCGCGCAGCACCTCGGCGTTGATCGGATCGAGTCCGCTGAATGGCTCGTCGAGGATTAGGAGCGACGGCTCGTGCAGCAGGGTAGCAATGAACTGAATCTTCTGCTGCATCCCTTTGGAGAGCTCTCCCGTTTCTTTCGCCCCCCAGTCCATGGCATCGAACCGGTCGAGCCAGTAATCAATGCGCCGATGCGCTTCGTCGGCCGTCAGCCCCTTGAGCGTCGCGAGATAGACGAGTTGCTCGCGCACGTTCAGCTTCTTGTAGAGGCCGCGCTCCTCGGGCAGATAACCCATCCGCTGCTGGCTCCACGATCCGACGGGATGGCCCTCGTAGCGCACCTCGCCCGTATCGGGGCCGATGATGTAGGTGATCATGCGGATAATGGACGTCTTGCCCGCTCCGTTAGGGCCGAGGAGTCCCAGGATGCGACCCGGACGCGCGTCGAAGGAGACTTGGTTGACGGCGAGCGTGTCGCCGTATCGCTTGGTGACGCTGTCGACTTCAAGGTGGCCCATCTGGTAAATCTTTCGTTCTTTCGTCGCTGTTCACGCGCCGCACGCAGTAGCGCGACAGATTGTTACAGCTGCGACAGTTTCGACTGAGGAACGTGAACAAGATAGCGCTGGTCCATGATCTCTTCATGGACGCCAAACTTGCCCGTGCCTCGAAAGTCGACGGCAATGTTGCTTCCTCGTATGCGCTTCACCTCGCCAATGCCGTAGTATGCAGGCATGGGACCATAGTAGACGAGTTGTCCTTCCTGCAACTTCTTGCCTTCGCGTGCGCTGCGACAGTGGGCCGGCACCTCTGGGAGCAGGTCCAACCGGTACGGACTCGATGTGCGGCCTGACTTCTTTTCCATGATACTACACGATCAATGCAATTTCGCTTGGTACAACGAAAAGGCCGAACGTTGGTTCAACCGTCCTCCCTCAAGCACGATGTAGAGCGCATACGTGCCGAGCGAACCGTGTGGCCTTATCAAGGTACAGGTAGTGGGATGGATCTCCAAGTCTTCTGCTCCTCTCCTTCTTTTCGCCCGACTTAACCTCTTGTACCAATTACGGCGAATGGTTGTGCACATTGCAGCACCGCCCGATTCAGACCGCGACGCTCCCATTCTGTGGTGCGCTCGTGGTGCTCGGGCGCACGCTGCCATAATGATACCATATGGATGGGGGCGCTAGTAGCCGCCGCTTGAGCTGCAATCCGATATGACAACTGGTATTCCTTCTCCATGCAATACGACGAAGACATGATCGACCGCCAGGTGGGACGTAACGCCGAACTATTCGCCGAATCCATCGCTGAGATTGACACGGCGGAAGAGCGCTATCCCTACCTGCGCATCCTCGTCAGCCTCATCGAGCAGGCACATCCCGAGTGGAAACAGATTCCCGATAAAGCCACCCAGATTGCAGAGCACATCGTTCAGCTCAGCAAGGGCGAGCTCGACGCGGACGAAGTTGAAGAGGTGGTGCACGTGCGGGACAAGGAAAAAGAGCTCAACTGAAGACGCGGGCAAGGCACCGGCGATAAGCGCAGGTCAGTCGCTCACTCGGTCCGGGTTGGACTCCACGAAGCTGGCCCATCCCGTGTACTGCTGAGTGTCGCCGTGTGACTGCCGGTTGCCGTGGCAGAGCGCTACCGCGAGCGCATCGGAGGCGTCGAGCGGCAGGTCGTCCGCCGCGCCGTCGAGGTCGAGGATCGCATGCACCATGTAGCGGATCTGCTGCTTGGATGCGTTCCCGTTTCCGGTGACGGACTTCTTTACTTCCTTGGGCGTGTACTGCGCGACCGTCAACCCCTGGTTTAGTCCAGCGAGCATCGCTGCCGCCTGCGCGCGGCCCAGCTTGAGCATCGACTGCGGATTGCGCCCGTACACGGGCATCTCGATGGCCAGCACGTCCGGCTCATGTTCGTCGACCAGCGTAGCGAGTTCGTGGTAGATGGTTTTGAGCCGCTGCGGGTGGTTTTCCTCGCCGCTGAGCCGAACCACCCCGAAATCGATGGGTGTCTCTGAAGAATCTTCTACTGAGATGAGGCTGTAGCCGGTTTGGCGAGAGCCAGGGTCGATGCCGAAAACAATCATGGAAGGATGAGTTGCGAGTGGAGAAGGGCGAATGGGACGCCCGGGCGATTGGGCTAGGTGTCCGGCGTAGCGGTGAGGACGGTACCGTTCTGTTGGAGGGTGGTGTAAACAGCCTCGACGTCGTCCTGGTTGCTGATGGCATCGACGAGCTTCTCGACCGATTCGGCCTCGCTCGTGCCGAGCGACTGAGTCGTCGTCGGGACGCGGACGAGATCGGCCGTGTCGGGCTCAATGTCAGCCGCGTCGAGGGCGGACTGCACGTCGGCAAAGGCGTCGACGGAGGTGGTGAGGACGAAAGCATTCTCCTCTTCGTCGAGGTCCTCGGCGCCTGCATCCACGGCGACCTCGAAGAGCGTCAACTCGTCGCAGGTGCCCGCCGGGACCACAATACGCCCCTTCTGCTCGAAGAGATAGCCCACCGACCCGTCTTTGCCAAGGTTGCCGCCGTGCGTGTCGAAGAGGTGGCGCAGGTCAGCCACCGTGCGATTCGTGTTATTTGTCATCGCCTCGATGAAGACGGCGATGCCGTGCGGCGCGTAGCCCTCGTAGGTGGCGGGCTCGTAGCCTTCGCCCTCAAGTTCGCCCGTGCCGCGCTTGATGGCGCGCTCGATCGTGTCTTTCGACATCTCGGCTTCCTTGGCGCGCTCGATTGCCTGCGCGAGCGGCACGTTGCCCTCGGGATCGCCGCCGCCCTGCCGGGCAGCCGTTTCGATCTCCTGCGACAGCTTGGCCCACTGCTTGGACTTCTTCTTGTCCTCGCGCGCCTTCTGCCGCTTAATCTTCGACCATTTGTTGTGACCAGCCATGATGCGACGGCTTGGTGCTAAAGTATACGACACGGTATCTGTCGGAAAGTAACGAGCGCAAGACGACCGAGGTTCTTTGCCTGCTACTCCTCGCCGGTCGGCACAACTGGGACCACTCTTCGTGAGAAGAAGGACACAGCTTTGCCCACTCACAACCGAGGGTACGCATGATTCACCGGCGTGACGTTCTTATGCGGCAGATCATGGACCTCGCGCAGTTTCTGGCCGAGGTGCTCGATCTGCAGCAGAGCGAGCAGTACGACGAGGCGGCCGCCCACATCGAGCAGGCGTTCCGGCAGCTCACCGGCGAGCAGGACCCGCTCCGCCACTACCCGATCGAGAAAGTGATCGATCAGTGCTCCGCGACGGGCGGTCGCTTCTCGGCGGAGCTGGCGCTCAACGTGGCCGACCTGCTCAAGCAGGAAGGCGACCTCCTGCAGCGCGACCAGCGCCGGGAGGAGGCCTGCCGCGCCTACGTCCGAGCGCTCATCCTCTACAAGAAGGCGATCGCCACGGACACCTCCGCGCTCCCGCTCGATATCTGGGAGAAGGTGAGCGACGTCGAAGAGCTTACCGAGCCCTGCGATCTGACTGAGGACGAGCAGGCAGCACTGAAAGCCGTCGATAGCAATACAAATGGCAGCTAGAGAAGCGCCCCCGACACACGCCATTCGCCACTCGCCACTCCCCACTCGCCATTCGGCCTACAGCCACCCTTCTTCCTCGTACCACTTGATCGTCTCCCGCACGCCTTCTTCCAGCGAGATGCGCTGCTGGTATCCAAACTCGCGCTGCGCCTTATCGACCGCGCAGCGGGTGCAGGCGTAGCGGATCTCGCGGGCCTTCTCCCGATTGAGAGGCGGATAGGTACCCACGAGCTTCCCGCCCCACTCGGCGACGGCGCCGACAGCTCCTACGAGCGCGCCGGGAATGGGGATGGTAACCGCCCACTGGTCGAGCGCCGCCGTGGTCGCGGCCTTCACCTCATTCCACGAATATGCGCCCTCGCTGCCGATGAAGTACGTCTCGCCTACGGTCGCCTCTGACTCGGCACACTCGACCATGCCTCGCGCCAGGTCACGTGCGTGAACAAGGCTGATTGTCGGATCCGATCCGCCCCCCACGACAGGACACACCCCCTTTTTTACCGTCTGAAAAAACGTGAGAATATCGCGGTCGCGCGGCCCGTACACGGCGGGCGGGCGGACGATGGTGATGGGTAGCTCGTCCATGTATGCCGTGTGCATCTGCCCCTGAGGCGCGCGCAACGCTTCCTCCATCTCAGCCTTGCTCCGACCGTACTGGCTGATAGGCTGGAGGGGCGTGTCCTCAGTGGCGACCTCGTCTTCACACCGCCCCACCGCCGCCAGACTGCTCGTCACAAGCACGCGGTCGAGGTCAGCGTTGGCCATCTTCACGGCTCCCATCAGGTTGAGCGTGGCCTGCACGTTGGCTTCGTAGAACGCGTCCCAGGACTGCGCTCGGGTGATGCCTGCCACGTGATAGACGTAGTCTGCGTCCTGCACGGCGTCCCAGAGCACGTCGATATCCGACAGATCGCCGCGCACGGGGGTGATGTCGAGCGGCCGCAGCCACTTCTGCCGGCTCCGTACGAGGCACCGCACCTCGTCGTAGTCGCGCTGGAGCAGCTCTTCGACGAGATGGCTTCCTACGAATCCAGTTCCCCCCGTGACAAACGCAATCTTTCCCATAAACACAGTACCATGTTACGTGCGCACAACGTCGGATCGGTCAACATAGCCATTATTGGCGAGAGGATCGAGCCCGAGCGGCGCCGGTATCATGAACAGAAATCGCATATTGTCGGGACAATAGATTTTTCTCTCACGCGTTTGTCCCACACGTCTTTCCCCACAAGTTTCCCCTTGCCATCTATGGTTTTCGCTCTTCGTCTTCGCAACTTCCTCGGATGCACGCTTATCGCCTCGCTGCTTGCCCTCGCGTTCGTCACGCCCCTGACGGCGCAGGCGCAGTCTGTTGAGGAGGTCATCGATAACATGAAAGCTGTGCACGCGCAGCAGCTGGATGCCGTGGACGATTACATCATCGAGACCAACCAGTACACGTCCTACCACCAGAAGCCGTCGGACGACGCGGAGTCTTACGTGACCGAGACGGAGTGGGCCCAGGGTGCTGGCATGCTGGAAAACGCGCCTATTCAGTTTCAGTCGCACCGGATCGATCCGGATGACCTTGACCGCTTTGCCGATCACGCAACGTACGGCGGCGAAGAGACGATCGAGGGCACTCGTGTGCATACGCTCGTCGTCGAAGATGCCAGCGCCATGCTGGAGGAAGCCCCTCAGCAGGAAGCCGCCATGTCGGGCTCGATGACGCTCTATGTGCACGCGGAGAATCACGTGCCCGTCCGCGTCGAGTACACCGGCCAGATGCAGCAGCAGGGGGAAACCGTTGAAGTGAACCCTGTCATTCGCTTTCTCGACTACCGAACGATCGATGGGCTCACGGTGCCGCACCGCATCGAAATGACGATGGCCGACCTCGACGACATCATGACGGCGGAGCAGCAGGAGATGGCGCGCCAGAACATTGACCAGATGGAAGAGCGCATGGATCAGATGAGCGAGGAACAGCGCGCCATGATGGAAGAGCAGGTTGAGCAGATGCGCCAGATCCTGGAGGACGGGGGCATTGAATTCACCGTTGAGGTGTCCGATGTCACCGTTAACGAAGGCATTCCCGATGACAGGTTCTCTGCCCTTCCGAACTAAGCGACCCTGCCAGCCGAGTGTGCGCAGCGCCAGCGGTTCTTTCGGACTCCGCGCAGGAGCGACGCGACCCGTACTGGAGCCACTTTCATCGAAGCCGGCCTGAGCGCTCCCTTCGTATGGCTTCAGTTTGCCGTGCTGGTTCAGCGCGCTATCCTGTCGTCTGAGTACGCCCTACCGCGGATCTGTCAGATAAGTCAAGAATGGCCGACGGGCCGGCCGGCACTCACCTCGTGGTGACGGGGATTACCTTCCCGGAAAAATCGAGGGGACCTCAAAGCAGACGCATGCCGAAGTTACACAATCCTCATCCCACTGCGTCGCGAGAACGGTTCCGTTGCTGTATGTTTGTTTGCGCGCTACACTTTTCCCATTGATCTTTCCCCTCATGAATCTAACTGATAGAGTTGCCGTCGTAACCGGAGCAAGCAGCGGCCTTGGCCGCCATATGGCGGGAGCGCTCGCCCAGCGTGGTGCGCACGTTTTTGGACTGGCACGACGCAAGGAAAAGCTCAACGCCGTGCGTGAGGAGATCGGGAGTCACTTTCACCCAGTCCCGTGCGACGTGCGGAGGGAGGAGCAGGTGCAGGAGGCATTCGACACAGTACTCGACGACGGCGGACGCCTGGACGTGCTCATCAACAACGCCGGCCTGGGACAGTTCGGCGCAGTTGATGAGTTCTCGACGGAGGACTGGGACGTGCAGCACGAGACCAATCTGCGCGGAACGTTCCTGTGTGCTCGCGCCGCTGCTCCTCCTATGAAAGAGCAGAACGCGGACGAGGGGTTCGGAGGACACATCATCAATATTGCCTCCATCGCGGGGCTCGTCGGCAACCCGAACATCAGCGCGTACAACGCCTCCAAGTTCGGCGTGCGCGGATTCAGCCGGGCGCTCATGAAGGAGCTTCGCGACGACGGGATTAAGGTTTCGTGTCTCTATCCGGGATCGGTCGACACCAACTTTTTCGACGTCGCCGGAGCCGATATGACCGATAACCCCTTACGGCCCGAGAGCGTCACTGAAACGGTCATTCACCTGCTCGAGGCGCCGGACAACTACCTCGTCTCCGAGGTCGTGATGCGCCCGCTCCGGCCGCGTGGGTAAGGCGATAACTACAGGAAACGAGAAGACGAAGAATCGGAGACTGAGAGGATCGTACCTCGTCGCCTCATCGATTCCTCGGCTCGTCGGTTCGAAGCTCAGAGATTAACGTTGATGAGCGGGAGGATCCGAAACGGGATCGGATTGTTGCGCGCGAAGTTTAGCACGCCAATCTGTACGCCGGAGAGCTGGCGCGCGTAGTTGTAGATGCCGACAGATATTCCGCGCTGGTGGCCTCGCACATCGTTATGAATGCTTGCTGACAGTCCGGTGAAGCGCGGCTGCGTGTCCTCTCCCGATCCGATAATCCCATTCCCCTCGTCGCTGTCGATAATACGGAAGTACGCAGGCGCTACGGCAATCCCTGTAACAGCCTCTCCCATTACTACAGAAGCAGCTGTCACGCCACCAATCCGACTGCCTACAAGCGCGATTCCGGCCCCCTGCACGCCGCGGACGCGTTCTGCGACGAGACCGAGCCCTCCAGCCTGAACGCCATACATGGCGCCGCTAACGACTCCCAGCCCCCCGAGCGTGACGCCATGCGCGGCCGTCCCGGTGCCGGCCCCAAGTCCTCCCATGATAACTCCGTACGACGAGCTCGCCCCGGCTCCGAGTCCACCGATACTCACGCCATAGACGGTATCCATTGCTCCGGCTCCCAGCCCGCCGATCTGAACGCCACGCATGGATTCTCCAACGCCGGCGCCCAAACCTCCGGCGAGGATGCCAGTCATCGTTCCGCCCGCGCCAGCACCCAGGCCGGCAATCGTGATGCCTGTCATCCGATCATCGACTCCTGCGCCAATGCCACTCAGCATGACGCCGCGCATACTGGTGCCCCAGCTACCGAGCCCGCCGATTCCCACTCCAGTATACCGATCATCGAACGTCGCGACGAGGCCACCCAGCGTAATCCCGCCGCCGCCACCGACCGTGCTCAAGATGCTAGCCGTTCCGCCCCATGCCTCTTCTGCTGCATCCACGCTAAATATTCCCACGCCAACCCCGCGGATGCGGCCAGCAACGGTAGCTGGCATTCCAAGCGCAAGGCCGTTCACGGTGCCGCGCGGCGGATTCTCGAAGACGCGCCATACCGTAAAGTTGAGCCCCGTCACGCGCTGAAACTCATAGTCACGGTAGTTGAAGCGCAACCCGTGCACGACAGGCACGTGGCCGAATCCCATGCCGACCCCTCGAACCGTCAGGTCGAGAGCCGGCCGCGATTCCGGCTCCTCCTCATCCTGAGCATGCACCTCTCCTCCCACCAGAAGCCCAAAGATGGCAGCGATAAGAACAGAGAGGCGTAGTCTGCTCATCGTCGCTCGCGGATTAGTGGGGGGAAAGCACAGGAATCATTGATCGATCCATCCGACAGTCCTACCCGGACGCCCGTTGCAATGTGCCCTCGCGCAGCTAGTTGAGCTCATCGGACACTTCTTCAGCCGATGCGTGCTCCGATTGCTGCCTAGACCAGTCGGACGGATCGTTCTCTTCGCTCACTTCCAGGCGGTCGGCCATCAGATAGTAGGCAATGAGCCCGCCGCCCGCTGCCAGAAAGAGCAGACCGAAAGCCATGGGGTCGCTCATCGTAATGGGAAACAGCTCGATAAGTACGAGCGCACCTCCCAGTCCGAGCACAATGAGCCCCCACTTAAGGGCCCCCAGGCGCGTGAAGTCGACAAAGCGGCCGCTCAGGACGGCTTCTGTAACATCCGCTGAAACGCGTGCATCGATCAGCTTGCGACGCACCCGGTTGTCGGAAACGACTTTAACGATGAGAACGATAGCCGCAAAGAATGCGAGTGGGACTAGAATTTCGACAACCATGATTTTATAGAATCGGATCCAAAAAAGTGTGCGGGGCCTATTCGGCGCAGATTCATGCACACCAGACAGGGGTATCGCCCGAACGGTTGCACCGGAGCGCAGATCCATTTTGTGAAGATTGGATATATCGCATTACGCATTGTTCTTTACTTCTCGCGTACGCGGCGTTATTCTATCAATGAATCTTCACATATGTCAAGCGACAGCGGTGCAACCTGCGCTCGAATGGCCCTGTCTACTGCCCATGAATACCACGAAGTGGCGTGTGCGCAATGGACGACCTCGACGAAAAGGCCCTGGTGGAGCGCGTTGTGGCGGGCGACCGTGACGCGTTCATCGAACTGATCGACCGCTACGAGCGGCTCGTTCAGCACGTGGTCTTTCGCATGGTCAAAGACGAACGCGACCGCGAGGAGCTCTGCCAGGACGTGTTTATGAAGGTGCACGGGGCGCTCGAGAACTTCCGGTTTGAGTCGAAGCTCTCGACGTGGATCGCCCGCATTGCGCGCAACACATGCCTGAATCATCTGGAAAAGAAGGACCTACCGCTTTATGCCGACCACGCGCCGCCTCTCGATGACGAGGATCACCGGGGCGATCCCATCGAGCGCGTAGCTAGCGGCGCTGAGGGCCCGGCTGAGCAGACCGCCGACCAGGAAATCACTGATTTTATCCACCAGGAAATCGACAACCTGCCCGAACATTACCGCACGGCGCTCACGCTGTATCATTTGGAAGGCATGAGCGTACAAGAAGTAGCTACAGCGATGGACAACCCGCCGGGCACCACCAAAAGCCACCTGTACCGGGCTCGCGAAAAACTTAAAGATCGACTGCTGGACGTGTACAGCGAGGAGGAACTTCCATTATGAACGACAAAGAACTGCAAGACTTACTGGACCGACTGGAGCAGGAGAACGGCGACGCCGATCTCCCGGAGGAAACGCGCCGTTCGAAGGACTTCCGCGCCTACCAGACGCTTTTCAAGGCGCTGGAGGAAGAGCCGGACGAGACTGGGCTGCCTGACGACTTCGCCGAACGCGTGGCGGATCGCGCCATGCCCGCTCCGGCAAAAGAGCCGCTCTGGAGTCGCATTCCGTGGCTGGAAGGCATCGCGCTTCCCGTGGCTGCTATCGTTGCGTTCATCATCACGCTGGTCGTTTTTCCAGCCACCGGAGCCGCCACGCTCGATGCGTTCCGCCTCGTCGTCGACCCCTTCGCCGAAGCCTGGACGGCATATCGTCTCGACGTCGTGGGTATGAGCGGAGCCATCCTGCTGCTCGTCGCCCTAATCGATCGCGTGCTGGCCCGCATGTACTTCCGCCGCGGTCGGGCGCGCGCTGGCATTTGAGCCCACAAATCTACGAACTTTCTCTGTTTGGGGTTACCCGACCTGATGCCTAGATTGATGCGCTCGTAGCACTGATAGGCCTCTTCCTGTTGAGCGTATGCTTTTGAGCGACGTGTGGGCGCTGTTGCAAGAGCGCGTCTTTCCCGAACTGTCTACTGACGCACTTTTCAACCCCTATCGCGACCGACACCAAGCGTACGATCGTCCCGAGGCACCGTCCATTCGCCGCGAGAACTTGCGCCGCTATTTGAGCTGCTTCGAGGCTGACCCGGCGCTCTTGCTGATTGCCGAAGCGCCGGGCCCCTGGGGCTGTCGCTTCTCGGGCGTGCCATTTGTAAGCGAGTCGCAGCTCGCCGACGGCGATTTTCCTATCGACGGCGCGCTGTCGAGCGCTGAGGTTGACCTTCACAGCGAGCAGAGCGCCTCAATTGTGTGGCGCGTACTTGGATCGCACTTCCCGCATTTCTTCCTCTGGAACAGCCTCCCGTATCACCCGCACGACCCCGGCGATCCGCTGACAATTCGCACGCCGCGCCGCAGCGAAGTAGCGGCGTACGAAGGTCTGCTCGCTGAGATCGTTGAGCGGCTGAACCCTGAACGTGTCGTTGCTGTGGGACGCAAAGGAGAGCGCGCCCTCGACGAGATCGGCGTTGACAACACGTACGTACGCCATCCGTCGCACGGCGGCGCGAACAAGTTTGAAGCCGGAATGCTCGACATCCTGGAGGATATCGGACTGCGCTAACTGCCTGCTCTCACTAACACCCCGTGCCTACTTATGTCACCGACGGACCGCTGGCCTGCCATCTTGCTTCAGCTTCAGGCGGACGCGTGGCAGCGCGCCACGGATCTGGCGGCAGCGCTGGGCGTGAGCACGCGAACTATCTATCGCGACATGCAGGCGCTCGAGGCGGCCGGCGTACCGATTCGTGCGGTGCGGGGCAAGGGCTATCAGTTGGAGGACGACTACCTGCTCGACCCCGTCCCGCTTACCACCGATGAGGCCGTAGTCCTCCTCGTCGGAGCCGCTTCGATTGCTCGGCAGACCGACGCGACGTATCGAGCGGCCGCACGCTCGGCGCAGGCAAGGCTGAAAGAACAGCTTTCCGACTCCGATCAGGCAGCGGCCGACGCTCTGCAGCATCATCTCCACGGAGGATCCGAAGCCGCTTTTGGACCTGCGGTTGAAGACCGCGTGCTGGACGTACTGCGCCAGGCGCTTCTCGAGGCCCGAGCGATACGATTCCACGAGCAGGCGTCCGACGCCCGGCCCACTATCGCCATGAACCCGTACGGACTCGTGCGCCAGTCTACGGATTGGCACCTGATCGGCTATGTGCATGAGGACGAGCGCGTGCGGTCCGTTTCCCTCGACTGCATCACCGATCCGGAGCTGTTAGAAACCACCTTCGAGCGACCGGCCGGTTATCGCTCGCACGTGGAAGCGGCCGACGGGCTTCCTGATCAAACGGTTCGCGTGCTGTTTGCCCCTGAGGTGTCCGGATCGGTGCAGGCGCCTCCGTCGCTAGACGTGGAGAGCACCGAGCAACGACCTGATGGTCGCCTGATGATAACGCTGCAGGTGCGCCGCCAGCAGGCGGTTGTGTCGTGGCTGCTAAGCTGGGGGTCTCACGCGCATGTGCTGGAGCCGGCGGAGCTTCGGAAGCGCATCGCGCAGGAGGCGCGCCAGATTGCCGACCAGTATCGCGAGGCCCCTCGGCTGATCGAGTGACGTTTTTGAATTGATAGCTGCCCAGGCCGGCAGCAGCACGCCGTCAAGTGTTGGATCAATCAAAACGGAACGGCTGCCCGACGGTGACGTGAATGAGGAAGTCGGACCCAATGTCCGTACCCTCTCCTCTAGCATCGTCGATTGAACCATCCAGGAGCCAGCGAAACATGACTCGAACGCGCTGACCGATTTCGATACCAACGGGAATGGATCCCGACCACTGGTTTGATCCCACTCCAGAGGTTTGAAATCCCTGATCTCGAACGAAGTCACGATCATGAAGGATAGGACGGTGGTAGAGCATCCCGAATCCCGTAAAGAAGCGGATGAAGTCTTCAGTCAGCCAGTCTATTCCAACACCTGTCTGCAGTTCGGTTCGAAGAGCTCGGTTGGAAAATCCCCGGCTATCTCTCATCCGTAGGTAGCTAAACCCTCCTTCAAGTGCGAGAAATGCAGGACCGAATCTCCGCTCTACATTCAGGAATATGTCGGCTCCACTACGCTCCCAAATTCCTGGAGTCGGAGACACGCGTCGCTCGAGATTGCCATAGTAGGTGGCCGCCCCAACGCCAACCGTCACGCGGTCAATGAAAAGCCCCCTTTCCGCCTCCTCCTCTTGCGCAAGATTTTCTTCCCGTGCCCTGAATGCGTCCATCAGTTGCTCCTCTCTAGCCACCCCAGCCGCACGTCGGACAATTGTAACAAGCGACCGGTACAACGGTGGATCTTCAATGGGGCTGGGCTCATAACCGGGATCTGCTGCAAGGATATTCAGAATTGCGCCTCGCGCTTCTTCGATCATATCCCGACGCAGATAGGCCAACCCAATGAGTCGATTGGCTTCAACGCGAGTGGTACTTGCAATGTCGTTGCGATCCAGGCAGTCCGAAGCTAGCGCAATTGCCTCATTGTATGCAGCATTCACATAGGCCTGCTCAGCCATTTCCAATTCATCTGCACAGGGGTCCTCACCTGCGTCCTGCCCGTGGGCGTGCATGGCTACTCCGGGAACTATACTTCCAAACAACATTCCCCACAGGCACACACTTATTGCAAGTGTTTTAGAAGGGAGAGCACGACAGTGGTGGAAGGAAGACATGGACGCAAAGAGCTGTGAGACTGGTTCGTCGAGCATCTTTCGAGGAAGACGCGCAAATTCTATCAATCCATGGTAAGGACGGATATCAAGAGATGCGAGAAGAAACCGTGAGACTTACTCTTCTCGCAGATCAATAATGACTTCTTCTGTGTCTCCGGGTGGCACCTCGACGGTTTGCGTGCGTTGCCCGAGCGCCGGGTGGCGGGCTTCGACCTGATAGCTTCCAACCGGCAACTCCGTTTCATACCAAACATCAGTCTCCCGCTCGTGCACGTCCCCGTCGATGTAAATCGTACCCCACGGTTGAACGAGAACGCGCAACGTCCCTATGCGCTGGGTTAGTTCTGCCTCAAACGTGCGCTCCTCCCCAGCGGATACGTCGACGTCCTGGGTGAGTGTGTCGTATCCAGGACGGGCGAGCGTAACGGTGTAGGTGCCAACTCTCAAGTCGGAGAGGGAGAGGGGCGTGGTGCCGCGCTCTTCCCCGTCTATCTCGACAGTGGCATCAGAGGGGGTCGACCGGACTGTGAGCGTGCCGAACGCTTCTGATGCCTCTTCTTCCGATTCCGCCTCTTCTAGCTCCGCCTCCGGCTCTGTCTCTTCAGTAGCGCCCTCCTCAGCACTGGGCTCCGAAGCCGGGGCCGGCTCTGGATCTGGCGCTTCTTCTACTTGCTCTCCCGACTCCAGATCTGGTTCAGGCGATTCGGTAGGCGACGCGCCGGTCGCTCCTGGCTCGGCGAGTTGCCCCTGCTCGTCCCTCGCGCTGACCAGCTCCGGCCGCTCTCGAAGCTGGGGTTCAAATGCAAGGTTATCATCTTCCCGTAAAACGGCTACGGTATCAGCCGTAAAGTATCCGTCTGCCGTTACGCGCAGGTGGTAGACGCCCGAACGAATGGCGTGGTCTCTCAAGGGCGCGGTTCCAATGGTGTCGCCATCCAGCACTACAGTCGCCTCTTCCGGTACGGACCCGACGTTCAGCGTGGCATACCCCGATCCAAAGCCCCCGCCTTCTGCCTGTGGCTCATTCTCGGACATCGGTGACTCTTGCTCCAACACGTCCTCGACGGCTTCATGCTGGCCCGTATTCCCCGGACCAAAATCCGGAGCGAAGTAGAGGAGCGCAGCAAATCCCACCAGTGCAACAGCAGTTGCAATCGGAAAGCTAAGACGACGCCCCCAAAACCAGACCAACTCCCAACCGCTGGGAGGCGGCGGACGATAAGGGTCCCACTCAGGCTCTTCCCTCGACGGATCGCCCTGCGGGCTATCATAGGATGGAGGCGTACTCATAACATCAGCGCTTGCACCTGCTTACGATTGAACCCACTGTGTCTTGTGAGCCGCGGGCTTGACTGACGGGGATCGTCAGAGTGCTTCGGGCAGTATCTCGCAGGTTCTGTTTCTGTCATTCAAACGCCCTGATCGCACCGGTTGTTCGTAGCTGACAGGCACCTCGACGCGCATTACAACCTACCAAAACGGAGGGTGGCGTCAGATGTATAGAATGGCGCGGACAAATTGGACTCCCACAATTCTTTCCTTCCATGCCCGATCTCTTCGACGATGCCGACGATCAGAGTCGCCGCGACCGTGTGCCGCTCGCCGACCGCATGCGCCCTCGCACGCTCGACGAGTTCGTTGGGCAGGATCATATCCTGGGGGAAGGCAAGCTGCTGCGCCGCGCCATCGAGGCCGATCGCGTGACATCGGTGATCTTTTTCGGGCCGCCGGGGACGGGAAAGACCACGCTCGCTCGCATTATTGCCCACACGACGGAAGCGCACTTTACGACGCTCAATGCCGTGCTCTCCGGCGTACAAGACATCCGCGAGGCCATCCGCGCGGCGAAAGACCGGCGTAAGATGCACCAACAGCGCACCATCCTTTTCGTCGACGAGGTCCACCGCTTCAACAAGGCCCAGCAGGATGCCCTCCTCCCCCATGTCGAAAACGGCACGGTCGTCTTTATCGGGGCGACGACGGAGAACCCGTACTTCGAGGTCAACAATGCGCTCGTGAGCCGCTCGCGCGTGTTCGAGCTGGAACCGCTCGATGAAACGGCCCTCCGCCAGATCGCTGCCATGGCGCTCACCGACGAGGAGCGCGGCTACGGCGATCGCGACGTGCAGATCACAGAGGATGCGCTGGACCACCTTCTCGATACGGCCAATGGCGACGCGCGCTCGGTGCTAAACGCGCTGGAGCTGGCCGTGGAGACGACGCCGGCCGACGACGGCACGGTACATATCGATCTGCAGGTGGCCGAGGACTCCATCCAGCAGCGCGCCGTGCTCTATGACAAGGAGGGCGACGCGCATTTCGACACCATCTCGGCCTTCATCAAGAGCCTCCGCGGGTCGGACCCCGATGCCGCTCTGTACTGGCTCGCGCGGATGATCTATGCCGGCGAAGAGCCTCGCTTCATTCTGCGGCGCATGCTCATCTTCGCGGCGGAAGACGTCGGTCTGGCCGATCCGCGCGCCCTGCAGGTGGCTCAAAGCGCCGCGCAGAGCTTCGAGTACGTCGGCATGCCCGAAGGTCAGTTTCTCCTGGCCGAGTGCTGCCTCTACCTCGCCACCGCGCCAAAGAGCAACACGACGTTTGCCTACTTCGACGCGCTCGAGTTCGTGCGCGAGGAGCAGACGGGCGATGTGCCCAATCACCTAAAAGATGCCAATCGCGACAAGGAGGGCCTTGGCCACGGCGAAGGCTACAAATACCCCCACGCCTACCGCGAGCATTACACGCCGCAGCAGTACCTGCCCGATGACATGCAGGGCACCTACTTCTACGAGCCGAGCGACCAGGGCTACGAGCAGGCCATCACCGAGCGCCTCGATCAGTTCCGCGAACGCGACTTCGACGCGGATGTCGTGAAACGCGCGCAGCAGTACGCGGAGGCGGCACAAGACGACGCGTCATCCGACGCCTGACATTAGCCAGGAGCGACTGGCGAACGGCGAATTGTGTGGGGGCGATCGGGCGCGGGCGTATCCTGCGCAGTCCAACAAGAAACGCTCCCAACCCGCGCGGGTCGGGAGCGTCGGTCTTGCTTTTATGGCATGCGCCTTACGGCTGCCTTACGGCCCAGCCGGCTCGGCTACTTCCGCCTCGATATCGAGATGGGTCGGCGGCATCTCGGGGTCTTCCTCTTTCAGGTAAGTGTCAAACCACCGCATCATACGGAGCATGTAGTCCATCTGCGAGGCTGATCGGATGTAGCCGTGGCCCTCGTTCGGATAGAGGGCGAGCCGGACCGGGACGTCCGGCTGGCGTACCTTCAGGTGGCGGTACATCTCCAGCGACTGTCCCGGGTGCACGCGCGTGTCCTCCTCGCCGTGCGCGATGAGCAGCGGCGTGTCGGCCTTGTCGACGTGATAGATGGGACTGCGCTTGAGGTTATCGACCCACGAGTCCCACAGCCGGATGCGCGAGTGCACGAGATAGAGCTCTTCGGGGATGTCACTGGTGCCCCACTTCGAGATGTTATTCGAGATGCCCACGTTCATGACGCCAGCCGCAAAGCGCTCGGAATAATACGTGCTCATCCAGGCCGTCGCGTAGCCGCCGTAGGAGCCGCCGGTGACGCCTACGCGCTCTTCGTCGGCAATGCCTTCATCGATGAGATGGTCGACGCCATCGACGATGTCGTCAAACTCGGCGCCAGCAAGATCCGCCTGGCCGGCTTTCACGAATTCCAGACCGCGGCCCGTGCTCGACCGGTAGTTCGGGTAGAAGACGGCGTAGCCTCTCGCTGCGCCGACCTGTCCCGGCATGGAGTAGCTCGTGAGCCATCCGTTGCTGTAGTGCGCTTCGGGGCCGCCGTGCACCTCAACAATGAGGGGCACCTCGGTGTCCTCCTCGTAGTCAACCGGGAGGATGAGGAGCCCTTCCACGTCAAACTGTCCGTCGCGCGCCGTGTAGGTGACCGTGCGCTGCTCGCCGAGCGCCACGTTCGCCAGCCAGGGATTGGAGTCCGTCACACGTTCGGGGGCGTCGCTCCCGTCGGGCATCCAATAGACTTCGGATGGATGCTCGGGCGTGCTGGCCGTGAAGACGAGATCGTCACCTGCCCGATCGAAGCTCGAGAGCGCCGGGCCGCCGACGTCCAGAATGCGGGTAAAGTCGGAGCCATCCGGCTGGATGGTACCGAACGTGCGCTCGGTGCTTTCGCTGGCGATGAAGTGAATCGTGTCATCGCCGGTCCAGGCGATCTGCTCGTACTTCCCTTCGAAGTCGCGATGGATGTTTTCCGGCGTGGCGCCGTCTTCCGCGTCAGCAATCATGATGCGACCGTCGATGGGGTCGTGGATGTCGTCGGCCGCGCGCAGGGCGAGGCGCTCACCATCCGGGCTCCACTGGATCTGCCCGATCTTGCCTTCATTATCGACATCGGCGATCTCCTCGCCCGTCTCAGCCGCTACGATCTTCACCGACTGAAACATGAGTTCATCGTCGACATGCGGCGTCGGCGCTTCGGTGATAGCGACGCGCTCGCCTTCCGGGCTCCACTGCATCAGATAGACGGTGCCGTCGACCTGGATCTGCTGCGGCTCACCGTTCTGCGTCACGTCATGGATGAAGCCGCGCTGGTGCGGCACGTTTTCCTCGAGGAAATTGGGCTCGTACGGCAACTCTGCCTCAGGCAGGTCGAGCACCTCGTTCGCCGCGAAGGCGACTCGGTCGCCGTCCGGCGCCCAGCTGTATCCGGCGATAGAAGTTTCATGCTCCACCAGGCGCGTTGGCTCCTCAGCGTCGATGGCCATCTCGTAGAGAGCCGCGCCCTCGTCGTCTTCCCGGGCGGTTAGGAATGTAATGGTGCCATGCTCAGGCCGAAATGCGACGCTGCCTACCGAGGTCTCGGTGTACAGGGCCTCGGTGTCTCCGGTCGCCGTGTCGAGCACGAAGAGGTGCGTATCAGCGGTCTCGTTCTCCTCCCGCGGATCAGCCGGAATGCTGCGCGTGAAGGCGATGTGCTCGCCATCTTCAGCGACGACGGCGCTCGTCACGGTTTCGATTTCGGCCGCCTGGAGCGGCGTCAGTCCCTGCGCTGGGCTGTCTGCCGCCGCTGCACTCCACAAAAACGCTCCTGCCAGGAGAAGCAGAGCAAACCTACGGACATGTCGTGCGACGCGTCGAGTCATGGATCGGATGGATTGGTCTGAAAGAGGTGCGCGGGCAATAAGCTACGTGTAGGACTACGTATGCTCGACGGTTTTCTCTCGTTCCCCGTTGTCCAGTGCACCATTTTTTGGCGAAACAGCTTCGCACGGATCGGGTTGATGAAATCGAACTATTCACTGACTGCACATCATCGATCCCTTCTCTACTGGAGCTCTGTCACCATGCCCGACACGCAACACCTGACCGACCTCGTTGCACGCGACGTCATGACGACTGACGTCGTCACCGCAAGTCCGGACTGGACCGTTGACCGACTCGCCGACTTCTTCATGGAGAATGATATTTCGGGAGCCCCGGTTGTCAATGACGATGAGGAGCTTGTCGGCGTGGTCTCGCTTACGGACCTCGGCCAGCATCAGAGCCTGCCCGGCGACACGCTTCCTCGTCCCCAGCAGTCCTATCACATCCCTCTGGAGGAAGAGTATTCCAGTGAAGACCTTGACACCTTCCGCACGCAGGAGTGGGACGGTGCCACGGTTGAAGACCTGATGACACCGATGGTATTCGACGTCAGCGAGGATGCGAGTCTACAAGACATCGCCGACACGATGGTGAAGGGACGCATTCATCGTGTGCTCGTGACGCGCGACGACGAACTCGTCGGCATCATCACCGCGCTCGACCTGCTGAAGGTAATACGTGATCTGTAGAAAAGTCGAATGCTCCTCGCTGTTTCCGGCACGCCCAGCGAGACCTGCTCACGGCACCTCCTCGTGTTCTTTCGAGGTAGTATTTTCGCGACTCCGTTTCCGCTTATCCTCAGCCTCGCTGGGCACCATCGTCTTGCGGCGGAGTAGCGCGTGCAGCTTGCCGGGAAATTCTTTCTCCAGGAAGTCTTCCATCTCCCACGAACAGGCGGCCACCGCTTCGATATCGACGCCCGTCTCGATGCCCATCTGATCGACTAAATACGCCGTGTCTTCGGTGGCGATGTTGCCCTTCGCGCCAGGGAGGAACGGACAGCCTCCCATGCCGGCAAGCGCGGTATCGAACCAGTCGACTCCGCACTCAAGCGCAGCGACGACGTTGGCCGGCCCAAGACCGCGGGTGTCGTGCAAATGGAGGACGAGCGGCGTGTCGCCAATTACCTCCTGCACGGCTCGCACGTACTCTTTGATCATGAGCGGATTGGCGAGCCCGGTGGAGTCGGCCAGCGAGAGCGAGTCCACCTCACGCTCGGCGAACCGCTGCGCCATGCGAACCACCCGGTCGAGCGGCGTATCTCCCGGCCTGGAGTAGCCAAATACCGTCTGAAACCCCATCTGCACGTTTAGCCCGCGCTCCTGCGCATACTCGACCATAGCCTCCGCCTGCTCGATCGACTCATCGAGCGACATATTGGCGTTCCTTTGACTGTGCCGCTCGTTCGTGGCGATGGAGCAATCGATGTGCGAAAGCTCCGTCTCACATGCCCGTTCCAACCCCTTCATGTTGAGCGTAAGCCCGGTGAATGTGACGTCGTCGCGATCGGGCAGCCCCGCAACCACGTCTTCGGCATCTGCCATCTGAGGAACCCATTCCGGGTGCACGAAGGAGGTTACCTGAATGCGCGGCAGGCCCGCATCAGCGAGACGACGTATGATGCTGAGTTTGCGTTCTGTCGGGATCGGCTTATCTTCAAACTGAAACCCATCGCGAGGACCCACCTCGCAAAGATGCACGCGGTCGGGCATCAAGTCAGCCATAACAAATCAAAGTTATCCTGAAGAGAAGGGATGCCTGTGAACGCTTCTTCCCCTCTATTCCGTTCCATTATAAAGTTGCGATTATAAAGCTGCTGCGTCATTGTACGCCACCCATTACCTGTTTTGGCCCCGAATTTGCAGTCGTCTCTGATGGAGCATATGCTGAATGAGGTTGCGGATGGACCTTCCCCTGCACCTCAAGAATATTTTCTGACCGCTTATGATTAGTCTTATTGACGTTCAGGAAGATCAGACGCTTGACGACTACGCGGCCTACACGCAGCTTACGTATGCCGTCAATGACCTAAAGCAGGCGGCTCAGGAGCCTGCGCGCCAGCTCGACGGACGCACCGTTTGGATGGTTAACTCGACGGCTCAGGGAGGCGGCGTAGCCGAGATGATGCCGAAGGTCGTATCGATGATGCGCGAGCTCGGGATCGATACCGAGTGGGCCGTTATTAACAGCGAGGAGCCTAACTTCTTCGCGCTCACCAAGCGGATCCACAATCTTCTGCACGGGTCGGGCGATCCGCATCTGGACCGCGAACACCGCGAACTCTACGAGGCGGAAAGCCGGTCGTTTGCCGACGCGTTTCGCGACCGGATCGACCCCAACGACATCCTGGTCATCCACGATCCGCAGCCGCTCGGCATGGGGTCGATGCTAGCCGAAGAGCTCGATGTGCCGTCTATCTGGCGGTGCCACATCGGCCTCAGTGAGACGACACCCGAAACTGAAACGGCGTGGGACTTCCTGCAACCCTGGGCGGAGTCTTTCGATCGTACCGTCTTCTCGTTACAGGAGTATGTGCCCGATTTTCTGAGCGACGAGGCCGACCTGATCAACCCGGCGATCGACCCGCTGAGCCCGAAGAACCGAGAGGTCTCGGTGCGGCAGCTCACGAGCATCCTCGACCGCGCCTCCCTCACTGCCAACTTCCATCCGAGCCTGCGGATGGCATTTCCGACGCCCGCTTCTCGCCTGCAGCGCGACGGGTCGTTCACGCACGCCACCCAGCCGAGCGACATCGGCCTGCTATTCCGACCCATCATTACGCAGGTGTCGCGGTGGGACCGGTTGAAGGGATTCGCGCCGCTGCTCCAGGGATTTGCCCGCCTGAAGAGCGAGCAGTACAACGGGCACCTGGACCTGTCCGAACGTGAGCGGCGACGCCTCGAGCTCACGCGCCTCGTGCTGGCCGGCCCGTCGCCCGACTCGGTGTCCGACGACCCCGAGGGACAGGAAGTCTTCCGCGAGATCTGCGCCCTCTGGCACGATCTACCCCCGAGTGTGAAGCGCGACGTTGTCGTGCTCACCCTTCCCATGGCCTCGCGACGGGTAAATGCGCTCATGGTGAATGCTCTGCAGCGCTGCTCAACGATCGTCGCGCAGAATTCGCTTCAGGAAGGATTCGGGCTCACCGTAACGGAAGGCATGTGGAAGGGCGCCCCCATCATGGGTTCCCGCGCTGCCGGCATTCAGGAGCAGGTAACCGACGGCGAGCACGGGCGCCTGCTACACCATCCAGACGACCCCGAAGAGGTGGCCACCGTGCTGGGCGAGATGCTGGCTGCAGAACAGCAGCGCTCGATTTGGGGGCGCAATGCCAAGCGCCGCGCCACCCAAAACTACCTGGTCTTCACGCAGGTGCAGCGCTGGCTGGAGGTGCTGACCGACGTGGTCGAGCAGCGTGAATCCGTTCACACAGATGGACGGATATCCTAGACGGAAGAGGCATGGAGCGTGAGAGGCTACGTAGCAGGGCCCCTCTCTTGCTTCCAGATGCTCCGACAGAGCGCCAGGTCGGCGCGCTGCTTCCTGCACGATCTGCATCATCCGGCCTGTTCACGCCCCCAGGCGCTCTAGCCGCGCGTCGACCTCGCGCTCGATGCTGAAGGCCTCGTCCACGTCGAACACAAACGACCGGTGCACCCAGTCGCCGCTTCCATCGTCGACGGGCTGGTACCGCTCGCGGTAGAACTGAGGGCGCGTGGCGATGTCGGTAAGCGCGTCGACGGCGTTGTCGATATCGGACTTCGTGTTGTAGAGGCCGAGCGAGGCGCGCACCATCCCCGGCTGCCGATCAGAGCGGTTCCGCTCTGCGTCCACGTCGGTTCCGTCGAGGCATGAATCGCCGGCCCCGCCCCCCACACGTCCCAGCAGCCGACGCACGAAGGGCTGCGCGCAGAAGCACTGGTTGCGCATCGCGATGCCGTAGTAGTCGTTCAGCGCAGCGGCGACGAGGCCATGCGGCAGATGCTCCAGGTTGAACGAGAGCACGCCGATGCGATCGGCCACTTCGAGCCGGTGCGAGCCGTAGAGATGAAGTCCCGGCACGTCGGCAAAGCGTTCCATGGCGTACTGCGCGAGCTCACGCTCGTCTTCTTCGATTACATCCATCCCGATGCGTCCCATGAGGTAGAGCGTGGCTCCCAGAAGCAGTGCGCCGGGAATGTTGGGCGTGCCGGCCTCTTCCCGCTCGGGCAGCCTGTCGGTAACGGTGTAGTCTTCCTCTTCGACGCGCTCGACGATGCCGCCCCCTACCTCTTCCGGCTCCCGCCCGGCGAAGAGCTCTTTGCGCGCCACGATGACGCCCGGACTTCCGGGCGCGTAGATCTTGTGCCCGCTCATGCACACCACGTCCAGCTCTTCCCCCTCACCACGCCCGGTCACTGCGAGGGGCGTGTGGGCCGCTGACTGCGCCGCGTCTACCACGACAAGCGCTCCGGCGTCGTGCGCGATGCGGGCGACTTCGTGCACGGGATTTATAATGCCGGTGACGTTCGAGGCCGCCGTCACGGCGATGTAGTTAAGACGATCGGCGTGCTCCTGAACGGCCGATCGCAACGCCGCCATGTCGATGCGCCCGGCTTCGCCGTCGGGGTCCGTCTCGAGCGGCACATGCACGACCTCGCCCGCATGCTTTCGGTGCGGCAGGTCATTGGCGTGATGCTCCATGAGCGTCGTGATGACAACATCACGCTCCGGTCGGCGATCTGTCAGCACCCGTGCCATGCGATTGAGCCCGGCCGTTACCCCCGATCCGCAGAAGATCGCCGTGTAGTCGTCAGATGCCCCCACGAAGTCGAGCACGATCTGGTGCGCACGTGTGCAGAGCTCCGTCATGATGCGCGCGCCGTAGTGGAGTTGCGAGTGCTCGTTGGCGTAGTGGGCGAGCGCGTCATTTACGATCTCGTCGGCCACTTGAAGCCGCAGGTTAGAGGCTGCGCTGTCGAGATAGGTGCGCGGAGCCGTCGTCCCATCGGCCAGCGGGTAGCGCGTGTCGCGACCGAGAAAAGCCGTTCGCAGCGCCTCTAGTCGCTCGCAACGCTCGCTGCGTGATCCCATCGGCGTAATCTTTGATGTTAGAAGCTCCTCCATGAGTCGCCAGGCTCTTATTTGAGAGATATATGTCCACCTGTTTCTCATGCAGTGTAAGCAATTTTTGATACACTTTCAGTGTTGCTGCCAGAGCCCCAATCCAGGCGCCGTTCGAACAACCACTCCCTCCCCTTCGTAGATGCGGCCTACAGAGGGCCGCCCAAATTTCACAGCTGTCTTTTTCTTCATGTCGCCCCCCCGCTTCCTGTCCGTTGTCGCCTTCACTCTTCTTCTGCTGATGGGCGGTCACTCCATCGCTGCCGGCCAACCCATCTGGGTTAAGCCGTACGACACCGACCGGCTCGCCCTTGAGGCCTACCAGCCCACACTAGAAACAACCGATGACGAAGAGGTGAACTTTCCTACGTCGGCCTTCTTCCTGTCGGGCTCGTTCCTGTTTACCGATCAGACGGCCGTCGCCTTTGACGTGCCGTTTGCCCGAAGCAGCCGGACCATCGACGGCGCCACGACCACCGACGCAGCGGTGGGCAACCCGTACGTAGGACTGGAAATTAGTGGACAGCGCCGGCCGCTGCTCCTTGAAATAGGCGCGCGCCTTCCCGCCGTGTCGGACGCCGGCGCTGCCACGAACGTGGGCACGCTGACTGACTTCGACCGGCGGGAAGCCTTCGATGCGGATCGCTTCTCGGCTCAGATCATCGGCAACGCCCGCCTTGGAGCCGGTGATGACCTGAGCATGCGCCTTCGAGCCGGTCCGCTTCTGAGTGTTGATACTGAGGGCGACGACCGCACCGACGTCATCGCGCTGTACAACCTACAGGCGTGGTTCGAAGGCGACCGATTTCTTATCGGCGCGGGCATAACCGGGCGCACCGTTACGACGGGAGGCGGCTCGTTCGGGGGCCGAAGCACGTTTCACGGAGGACTCTCCGTTATCTTTGACGGCGCGCGCATCCAACCCGGTGTGCTTATCAAAACGCCGTTTAGCTCAAACGTGCGTGACGAGGCGCCGCTCGCCGTCGGCCTCACGCTCTCTACCTCGTTCTGGACGGAGTAGGACGTGTGGGGGTGTGGAAGTTTGGAGGTGTGGAAGGGGAGACGTAGGGAAGTGGGAAACGCCCTCCTCCCTATGCTGCTGCCTCTGTACCGCCGCGCGCGGCGTTCGAGCGACTATTCGCCCTCTTCTTCGTCCAGCACGATCTCCTTGCGCAGGCGCGCTACCGGAATGCCGAGCTGCTTTCGGTATTTCGATACCGTGCGGCGAGCAATCTTGAAACCCTTCTCCTCCAGCCGGTCGGCGAGCTTCTGGTCCGAGAGCGGATCTGTTTTGTCCTCGTTGTCGACGATCTGCTGCAGGACGGCTTTCACTTCTTTATTGGACACCTCTTCGCCGTCGACCGTCTCGAGCCCTTCGGAGAAGAAATACTTGAGCTCATAGACGCCGAACTCGGTTTGCACGTACTTGCCGTTAACGACGCGGCTCACGGTCGAGATGTCCATGTCGATGATCTCCGCCACGTCCTCCAGGATCATCGGCTTGAGGTTGCCCTCGCCGTGCTTGAAAAACTCCTCCTGGAGTTGCACGATGGCGTCCATGACGAGCATCATCGTGTGGCGGCGCTGGTTGATGGAGTTGATAAACCAGCGGGCCGAGTCGAACTTGTCTTTCAAGAACTTCTTTGTCTCCTCGTCGACCTCTTTCTTGGCCGGATTGCCTTTCTGCTTCTCTTTTTTCTTCTGCGCCTTGAGCTTCTCCAGCATCTTGCGATAGTGCTTGGAGATATGGAGATCCGGCGCGTTGCGGCCATTTAGCGTGATGACGAAGTCGTCGTCCACGTAGCGGACGTTGAAGTCGGGCGTGATGTAGTTCGTCTGCTGGGAGAACGTCCCTTCGCCGGGCTTCGGGTCGAGGCGCTGCTGGATAAGATCGAAGGCCTGCTTGAGCTCGCGGTCATCCACCTTGAGGCGCTTTTTGAGCTTGCCGAAGTGCTTCATCGTAAACGCCTCGTAGTGGTCCTCCAGCATTTCGATCGCGACGTTGCGCCCCTCGACGTCCGCGTCCATGCGGTCGAGCTGGATGAGCAGGCACTCCTGCAGGTCGCGCGCCGCAATGCCGGGCGGGTCGAGCTGCTGCACCTCGTGCAAGACGCGCTCGACATCGTCTTCCGACAGCTCGATGCCGTGGTTGAAGAGCACGTCGTCGATGATCGACTCGATGTCGCGCCGCAGGTAGCCGTCCTCGTCGATCGAGCCGATAATCTGTTCGGCGATGATCTCGTCGGTCTCGCCAAGGTCCAGAAAGCTGAGCTGCTCGCTGAGCTCCTCGGCCAGCGTCATCTCCGCGCGCATAGGACGGTCGCGATCCTCGTCGTCGCCTCCGCCCTGGCCCACCTTGTAGCTGTAGAGATCGTCTTTGTTGTTGAGCAGGTCCTCCAGGTCGAAGTCTTCTTCCTCGGTTTCCTCGACCTCGGTTTCGTGCTCCGTCTCTTCCGCGGTAGCAGACTCGATCTCCTGCTCTTCCAGCTGCTCTTCCTCCGACTTTCCCTCTTCGAGCAGCGGGTTCTCCTCGAGCTCCTCTTTGATCCGCTGGTCCAGATCCAGGGTGTTGAGCTGCAGCAGCTTGATATACTGAATCTGCTGGGGAGATAATTTCTGCTGAAGCTCTTGTTTTTGTTGGAGATCAAGCATAATATCTGGAAGACTAGAACGTCTCGTTGAGCGCGCACTGGGCCGCTTGCCGTTGGGTGAAGAGGTGGGGACGTTCAGGAAAAGGGGCTTAGTCAAGCAAGCACTGTTCCTAACGTAGCCGACAGACATGTGTTTATCAACTTTTCCTGGTTAAAAAGCAGCCACAATCTCGATATACGTTTGCGATTCGGATGCGCCTTGCTACGAAACCCTAGCCTCTCTCCGCGCTTGAAGCAATGTCATTTTTTCAGCGCTTTTCTATGCGACTTGCCTGCTGCATGATATGAGTGATCCCTCACGATCCGACGCGATCGATCCCCAGCCTCAGCCGTCAGAGGCTGATGTTGAGAAACTCCTCCGCCCGCGCACGCTCGACGACTTTATCGGGCAGGAGAAGATCAAGGAGAACCTCCGCGTGTTCATGACGGCGGCCTTGCAGCGCGGCGAGACGCTCGACCACGTGCTGCTCTCTGGTCCTCCTGGTCTTGGGAAAACCACGCTCGCTTATATCATCGCTGAAGAGATGGGCGCGCGCATCCGTACGTCGAGTGGTCCTGTGCTCGAAAAACCGGCCGATATCGCCGGCGTGCTTACCAACCTGGAGGAGGGCGATGTGCTCTTCATCGACGAGATCCATCGTCTCAGCTCGGTCGTGGAGGAGTACCTGTACTCTGCGATGGAGGACTATCGGATCGACATCGTCATCGACTCGGGGCCGAACGCGCGCACCGTACAGATCGATCTGCCGCCGTTTACGCTCGTGGGTGCCACCACGCGTAAGGGGCTTCTGACGGCCCCGCTGCGCGCTCGCTTCGGCATCGACTTTCGATACGACTACTACACTGCCGACCTGCTCCAGCAGATCACCGCTCGCTCTGCCCGCATCCTAGACGTCCGCACGACTGAGGACGGCGCCTTCGAGATCGCCCGGCGGAGCAGAGGCACCCCTCGCGTAGCCAACCGCCTGCTGCGCCGCACGCGCGATTTCGCTGAGGTGGAAGGCGATGGGAAGATCACCAAATCTATTGCCGACCGCGCGCTCAACGCGCTCGATGTCGACGAAGAGGGTCTCGATGACATGGACACGCGCATCCTGCTTACGCTCATTGAGAACTTCGAGGGCGGCCCGACCGGCCTCAAGAACCTAGCCGTGTCCGTTGGCGAGGATGCCGGCACCATCGAGGAGGTGTACGAACCCTATCTGATCCAGGAAGGCTTCATGGAACGCACGCCGCGCGGCCGCATCGCGCTCAAACGAGCGTACAAGCACTTCGACATCGCCCCCTCTCCGTCCAACGACCTCTTTTCCGACGAGTAACTCATCTCCTTTCCACTGCCCACCAACCGCTCTTCTATGTCTTTTATCGTCCTTCTCGCGCGCATCCTCTACGCGGGGAGCTTGCTTGTGCTCGGCATCAATAACCTGGTACAGCCGCAGGGCATGGCGCGCTATGCCGCGTCGAAAGACGTCCCGCGACCGCGCACGCTGGTTCCCGTTTCCGGAGGCGTGATCGTCCTGGGCAGCCTCAGCGTGATGCTCGGTGTATTCCCGCGTATAGGGGCTCTCCTGATTCTCGTCTTCCTGATCCCCGTCACGATCATCATGCACAACTTCTGGACAGTTCGCGATCCAGAGGCGCAGCGCAACGAGCAGATTCACTTCTGGAAGAACATGGCCCTGATCGGCGGGGCCCTTCTCGTGCTGTACTTCGGGTCGGGGCCGCTCAGCTTGACTGGATCGTTTATCGAATTGCACTGAGCGGTCGTCCTCTGCCGTAATTCCACCGCTCTCATTGCTCGGGCGCGGCTTGCAGCGCATCTTCCACGTCTTCGCGGGTGACGAGCAGCTGCGCCGTGGCGGGGTTTGTCGCGAGCGGTACGTTGTGGACGTTGCATGCGCGCAGGAGCGTCTGCACGTCCGGTTCGTGGGGATGCTTATCGAGCGGATCGACGAAGAAGATAACGCCGTACAGCTCGTCTTCCACAATGCGAGCGGCGATCTGCACGTCGCCGCCAAGTGGCCCTGAGAGCATGCGCTCTACCGACAGATCCAACCGATCCTGCAGGAGTTTCCCGGTCGTACCCGTCGCGATCAGGCGAAACTGCTTGAGCAGCGGCTCATGCTTCTCTGCAAAGGAGATTAGATCTGATTTTTTGCCATCGTGAGCAATAAGTGCAAGCTGAGGGGGCAAATCCATAGCAGTCTTGGCGTCGAGCTGGGATAGAACAGCGGCGCGGTGACGGACTGCCCTCATGTACCCCTTGGCCGCGGCGAGGTTCGGAGACAGTGGTCAAAGCCATCTTCCTGCCCCCTCGCCTGAGACGGACGCTTTGCCTAAGAACCAGCCGGACATCAGTATAGCGGAGTTATCTGCAGCCTGCTACAGCTGTTTCACCTTTGATTCGGGCTGGCGCACCGTCCCGCCCACGACAAGTGCCGCTGCAATAAGCACGAGGTTTTTGATAATGTACTGCCCCTCCATCGTAAGACCGACCGGAAACTGCGTGAAGCACACCTCCGGCAGGATCACGAGCGGCAGCATGGTGCCTGGCATCTGGAGAAAGAGCAGCAAGATCGCCAGCCGGAGGAGCGGGCGGAATAGCAATCCCACGCCGATCAGCACCTCCCAAAATCCTAAGACGACTAAGAAGAAGTCTTCATCAACGAGGTAAATGGTGTTTCGCACCAGCTCTTCAGCCGGGCTTAATCCCAACGGCTTGAGGGCCCCAAACCAGATGAAGATGATACCGAGACAGTAGCGGAGGATTCGAACGCCGTGCTGACGCATCCACCCAGCAAGACGACGATCAAACGCGGTGAGACCAAGACGATCGATGAGGCGGTCTTCGAAAGAGGACATAGCGCTTGTCTGCCAACGAAAAGAGTAGGGGATAATGTCGTACCGCCTCACTCGAAAATTGTCTCGGCGCGCGTGCTATTTTCATGGGTCATTGACGTCCCCACTTATCCCAAAAGGCGGGCGCCAGTGGGCGTAATACGCGTTGTGTGGGTGAGCTCGTCGGATGCCTCGCCAGTGCCGATGACGGTCTCTCCAATCATGGCCATTGTGGCTACGCCGCCCGACTTCTGCACGCGCTCGACCGCCGTGTGCACCCAATCAGTCGCCAGGTTCGTTTCATCGGCAAAGGTCCAGGAGGCCTTTATCAGGTTGGACAAGGGGCCTGTCGGATCGACGCCACGGAGGGCTTCCTCCCCCGCCGTTGTGACGCGCTCCATGGCGCCGGCATCGCCGAGCACGTCCGACGTGGCCACGCCTCCGAAGGATTCGTAGGCGATAGGATCTGTGCGGGCTGCGCGTCGCATGCCTGCCCCACGATCCCAGACGAGCCCACCGCGATCCTGGATGAATACGTCACCGAGCCCCGTGCCAGCCTCGACTTCGGCTCGATGGGCTTTTTCCAACAGCGTGTCCCGGTCGAGCTCTAGGTCATGCAGCGCATTCGCGGCAAGGGCTGTCCCAAGCGTAGCCGCACCGCTCACACCAAATCCGCAGCCGATAGGTACGTCGGTTTCCAGCCGGACCGTTGCGCTTACGTCGAGGCGCTGCAACACGCCTGCAACCGGCTCGACCTCGGCCTGCTCGCCGTCGAGATATACGATGGTTTCCGGCGCTCGCTCGACGGTTATCCGGGCGCCATCGTCTGTGGCGAAACTCACGCCGAGCGACCGCTCGCCGTCCTGCGGCACAAAAATGACGGTGACACTGCCTGGAACGTATGCTTCAATGGCCATGCGCGTAGAGGCGGATAGAAGTGTGGACGACAAGAAATGCAGCAATCAGTCGTCGAGCGTGAACTCGATCCGGTCGACGTCGCTCCCCTTGCTTGTTCGGTTGATGATGCGAACCCGTCCGACGACACCGAGCCGATCGACGTGCGTGCCGCCGCAGGGGCAGAGATCGAAGTCTCCGATCGCCACCATGCGCAGCGGATCGACATGATCTGGAATGAGATCGAGGAGCCCCCGTCCGTCCGGCGTCTCCTCTTCCGCGTCGGACCGGGCCATCTCTTTCTTCTCCACGGGGAGGTCCTGCTCGATGATCGCGTTGGCGCGCTCCTCGATAGCTTCGACCTCGGCTTCGGAGAAGCTGGCCGGCTCAAAGTCGATACGCGACCGGTCGGGGTGAATCTGATTGCCGGCCGTATGGGCACCGAACGCATCCAGCACCACCTTGGAGACGACGTGCTGCGCCGTGTGCATGCGAGAGATGCGCTCGCGCCGCTTCTCGTCGATGTGCCCCTCCACCGCGTCGCCTTCGGCGGGCAGATTGCCGGCCACTTCGTCGATGGAGTGATGCACGTCGCCGCCCTTCTTCTGCACGTCGACGACCTCAGCCGACCCCCCATCCCATTCGAGCCGCCCATGATCCGCGGGCTGGCCGCCGCCTTCGGGGTAGAAGTAAGTGCCATCGAGCACAATGGCCGTGTCCGTGGCCGATGTCACCGTAGCGGTGAACGTCGTCACGTCTTCGTTGTCGGGGAGGTAGCGGAGATCGGTCATGCTGGGTAAAGCGGGATTGGTGGGATAGATCGTCTCGCCGACCCGTGCCGGGGGTGAGCGCCAGGCTGTGCGGCATATCCAATCAATGAAGCGGCGGGCTCGAATGCAACGTGTGAGATCGGCCAACACCAAAAAACGCCGCGCCGAGAATCGCCCCAGCGCGGCTTAGATGAGCAAATCATTCGCCACTCGCAATTCGCCATTCGTCACTTACCCCCCATCTGGGGATGGAGCACTACTCGGGCACTCTGGCGCAATGGCAGAACGCTCGATCTCCTCATCGGCAAAAAAGCGAATAGCGCCATCCTCATCGATGATCCAAACCTCCTCAGCCCCGATGTCCCGGTAGAGGGCTCGTTTCCTTTGCATCTCTGTCTCTGTGTTCGAGGTACTGATGACCTCTACACACACTTCCGGCGCGAGCGTCGAGGGATCGCCGGTGGCACGCATCTTGTCGCGCCGTTCTCGGCTCATCCATACTACGTCCGGGGCTTTCACGCCCTGCGGTGTAGCGAGCGCATACTCGACGGAGATGTGTCCCTCCGGCGCATACTGCTGGAGCAGTTGGAAGAGCGCCGACTGAAGATCGGAGTGGCGATTCTTGTGCGGACTCAAAATGATCTGGCCCCGGGCATTGGTTTCGACTTTATAGGGAAGCCCATCGAGCGTAGGGTCCGATGCAATCTCGCCCCACCGCTCCTGATGCTTTTCAGCCTGGGTCGCCACGTTTTCCATCGATCAAACCACATGTATGACGGGCAGATTGCGCGTCGCTCGTTCATACCCGTCAGTGGACAGTCCGTTCGCCAATTCACCGACCTGGATCATACATCTACCACGGAAAACGCCGCGCCGGGAATCGCCCCAGCGCGGCGCATATGAACAAATCATTCGCCATTCGCAACTCACCACTCGCCATTCGCCTCACGTTCCAGCCGAGTAGTCGGTCGCGTAGTGCTCCTGGTCTTCGGAGAGGGAGTCGATCTCGATGCCCATCGTCTTGAGCTTAATACGGGCGATCTCGTCGTCCATCTCTTGCGGGATGTCGTAGACGTGGTCCTCAAGCGGTTCGCCGGATTCGTGGCGCTGGACGAGGTCGAGGTGGGCGCGGAACTGGTTGGCGAAGCTCATGTCCATGACCTCGCTCGGGTGCCCCTCGGCGGCGGCCAGGTTCACGAGTCGTCCGTCGGCCAAGATGAAGACCTTCTTGCCGTTTTCGAGCGTGTACTCGCGATTGTTCTCGCGCACCTCCAGGGTGTCGGTCGACAGCTCGGCGAGCTCTTCCAGGTTGAGTTCGACGTCGTAGTGGCCCGTGTTGGCCACGATGGCGCCGTCTTTCATCTTCAGGAAGTGCCGCCCGCGGATGACGTCCTTCATGCCCGTGGCGGTGACGAAGATGTCGCCGATTTCGGCGGCCTCGTCCATGCTCATGACCTGATGGCCATCGAGCGTGGCCTTGAGGGCGGTAGCAGGTCGCACCTCGGTGACGATGGTGTTGGCGCCCATGCCCTTCGCGCGGGTGGCGACGCCGCGCCCGCAGTGGCCGTAGCCGGCGACGACGAAATTCTTACCGGCGATCAGCGTGCTCGTCGCGCGCAGGATGCCGTCGATGGTCGACTGCCCCGTGCCGTAGACGTTGTCAAAGTCCCACTTCGTCTCGGCGTCGTTCACGGCGTAAACCGGATACTGCAGCTTGCCATCTTCGTCCATGGCACGGAGCCGGTGCACGCCCGTCGTGGTCTCTTCCGAACCGCCGATGATGTGCTCGGACATCTCGGGATGGTCGGAATGGACGGTGAAGATGAGGTCGGCGCCATCGTCCAGCGTGAGGTGCGGCGGCGTGTCGATGGTACGCTCGATGCACCAGTAGAAGTCGTCCGTGTCGAGTCCGTGCCAGGCGTAAATCTCGGTGCCGCCCTTAGCAAGAGCCGCAGCGATGTCGTCCTGCGTGGAGAGCGGGTTGCAGCCGCTCCAGGCCACTTCGGCGCCGCACGCCTGCAGCGTTTCGACGAGTACGGCCGTCTCTTTGGTGACGTGCAGGCAACCCGAAATCTTGTAGCCCTCGAACGGCTTCTCATCGGCAAACTCTTCGCGCAGCTGCATCAAAACGGGCATCCGACTTTCGGCCCATTCGATGCGCTTGCGCCCTTTCTCGGCCAGCCCGAGATCGCGAACTTTGTACTGTCCCTTCTTGTGATCCATGTGGTATAGTCGTGTTTTTGAGCAGTGAGGTGCGTATCAACCGACGTCGCAAGCGCCGTTGGTTGGTGTGGATGGATAATTGTGTGCATGTGTTACCTTCACAGACACCCACACATACAGACGTTCACACGTACCCACTGCCCGGCGTGGGGTTTTAAGGATGACTAAAATTTCCCAGTCTTACACAAAGAGAAACGCAAGCAGGGTGTACATGATAGCAGCTCCCACGCCGGCCGCCATTGCGAGGGGTATTTGCGTGTAGACGTGGTCCATGAGGTCACACCCTGTAGCCAGTGATGATAGAATCGTGGTGTCCGAGATGGGCGAGCACTGATCGCCGAAGACGCTTCCGCCCACGACAGCTGCGAAGCAGAGCGTGATGAAGAATGGATCTTCCAGGACGGCCCAGGCAAGCGGCATAGCCACCGGGAAGACGACCGCGTAGGTGCCCCACGAGGTGCCTGTTGAGAAGGCAATAAGCAGGCAGAGCGCCATAAGCAGGGCGGGCAGGAAGACAGGTGCAATGGCATCTCCTACCGTGGCCACGACGTACTCGGCAGTGCCGACGGCTTCGGCCACCTCTTTGAGCGTTACGGCCAGCGCGAGGATGATGGCGCCAATCGTCACCCCGCGACAGCCGTCCACAAATCCATCGATCGTCTCCTGCAGCGTCATGCCCTTGGACAGCGTAATGCCCATGCCGACGAGCACGGCCAGCACAAAGGCCTGCGCGATGAGCAGCATCGGATCCTCCGTCATGCCGAGGAAGAAGTACGTCACCACATACGGAATAATGGCTACCCCGAGAAGCGTCCCGATCGGTCCGAGAAAGTCGATCAGGCCGGGACTGTAGTTCTCCGGGACCTTCATCTCGGTCAGGTCGTCCGACGTGAGCGGATTGGCCTCATCGCGGTCGAGCTTGCCCGTCGAGCGAGCCCGGTCCATGGCTTCTTGCATCTGTCGGCCCACGTACGGCAGCTTCTCCCACGAGAACAGCAGGGTGATGATGATCGCAAAGATCGCGTAGAAGTTGTACGGGATCGCCTGGAAGAAAAAGGTGATTGCCTGCTGGGTCGTCTCAAACATTGGGATGGTGCCGGCGACAAGCCCCCCCACGTAGATCGGCCAGACGTTGAAAGGAATGAGCGTAGCGCCCGGCGAGGCTGTCGAGTCGACCACGTACGAGATCTCTTCGTGGGAGACGTCCTGCTCGTCGGTGACGGGCCGAACGGTGGCGCCGGTAAGCACGGTACTCACGGTGCCTCCCTGGTGGAAGACAAGGCCCATGATCCAGCCGAAGAACTTTGCCGACCGAGGTCCGCGGACGATATAGCTGCTCGCCCATTCGGCGAAGCGCATAGCCCCGCCCGAGCGCGTCCACAAACCGATGAGCCCGCCAAGCGCCCAGAGATAGACGAGCAGGATGAGCGCGAAGTCCTCCGTCCCAATGGCGGGTATGAGAAAGCCCTCCACGATGTCGAGCTGGCCAGAGATCACACCTCCTACGGCCACGCCGATGAAGAGGGCGCTTACGACTTCGCGCGTCCAGAATGCCAGGACGATGGCTACGAGCGGCGGCAGGATCGACCAGAAGCCGTAGTGGTCATCAACCTGCGGGAACGGCTCCGTGATGCCGGCGGTTACGCCGCCGCCAACAATCAGTATGGCTAATCCCACGAAAAGCCATCGTACCGAGACGTGGCGCGCACGCTTTTCTTTCTTCGGCGCGCCGTCCGAGGGCACGCTTGGTTCACCGTCAGTTGCCGATTGGACAGTTTCTCCGGGGGGCGCAGTGTCTTGAGGCTCCGAGGCGTCGCTCATAAATAAATCAGGCAGCTACTTCAGAATTATTCAATCTTGTAAATAAGACATAACAGCCTCGGACGCCAATTTCATATGCCTCTGGACGGTTCTACCCGTCCGACTACCTGGCGAGATAATGTCTGCCACGGCCCGTTAGCGATCGGCGCGTTCAATGCGCTCCGCGACTCGTTCGATTCTTTCGTCCTCGTCTTCTTCCTCCACGGAATATACGAGTTCTATGCGGTCCCCGACTTCAAGCTCGTCCAGCGCATCGAGCGCTGCAAACTCAGTTTCATCAGTAACCTCAAAGGGAACGCCGATCACTGAAAGCCCATCTTCTCTGACAGATTCTACGTCGGCGCGGACGAGGCGCTCGGCGCGCTGCTCAGGTTGTACGCGCACTTGACGAGCTCCGAGCAGGTCTCGAAAGCGCGTACCGTCTACATCAATAAATACATCTTCGGAAAGCTCACCAAGCGGTATGTCCTCCCCCTGCTCGTTCTTCACAGTCGTCTCTTCACTCGCCCGCAGCGGGATTCCGTCCATGAAGAACGGGCGCTCCTCCGGCTCATCCACCATCTCCTCCACCTGTCCTCTCGCCCGAAAGAGGCTGAACTCCTGACCGTCCAGGCTGATGGTGCGAAGGCGCACAGTAGGTCGAAAGATGGATGCTTCGTCTTGAGGCCCCTGCACGAAAGAGGACGCAACGTCGAAGTCGAGCACAATCTCAGCGTCCTGATTCGGCCCGGCTCCAAATCGCGGCGGGACGATTCTGATACTAGTCTGCGGCTCATCGGGCAGCTGGAGATCTGGCTCCGTGCCGTCGGCGAGCACGACGTGCGCGTCGCCCTCTTCGGTACCAACGATGAGTCGGAGCTGGCTGTAGACGTCGGGCGGCACGTCGGTGTCGGCGAGCGCTTCCGTAATCCCATCCTCCAAGTTGCGCAGGTTGATCTCCGACCCTTCCTCTCCGAATTCTCCCTCATCGGCCAGCGTGATGGTTTCTTCGTCGCCGACAAGCTCCAGTCCAAGAAGCGTGACGCGCGCTTCGGCCACCTCACCGGGATCGCTGGTTAGCAGCACTTGCATGCGGGGATCTTCGCCCTCTTCCCCGTCCTCATCCACACTGAGGTCATCACATCCCATCCAGCCGAGCATGGCAAGGCCAACGATAAGCGTCCAGATTACTCGCGTCATAAGTATCCCTCCGTTAATTGGTGCTCTCGAAAAAATGCACGGGCTCCCGTGGTGGCGCGCTCGCCGAACGGGTGCCCGTGCGAACTCTCTCAAGGGGTTTCGCCCGGCATTGTGGAGTACCCATTAGGCACCCATTAGGCTGCTTGGCGCGCCGCGCGCTGGAGCTCTTCAACGCGATTGCACTGCTCCCATGGGAAGTTGTCTCGGCCGAAGTGGCCATACGCTGCTGTTTCAAGATAGCGCGGCTTGAGAAGATCTAGCTCTTCCGTGATGGCTGCGGGCGAAAGGTCGAACACTTCGCGGACTACGTTACAGAGCTGCGCGTCGGGAATCCGGCCGGTTCCGCGCGTCGTCACGTCGATCGATACCGGCTCGGGAACGCCGATTGCGTAGGCGACCTGCACCTTCGCCTCATCCGCAAGATCGGCGGCTACAATGTTTTTGGCTACCCACCGCGCAGCGTAGGTCGCACTGCGGTCAACCTTCGACGGATCCTTTCCGCTGAAAGCGCCGCCTCCGTGTGCGCCCTTACCGCCGTACGTGTCGACGATAATCTTTCGACCTGTCAGTCCGGTGTCTCCATGGGGGCCGCCAATCACAAACCGCCCTGTCGGATTGACGTGCAGAACAAGATCGTCGTCGATCAGATCTTCAGGAAGTGCGCGTGGGAGAAGGATCTCGCGGACGTCACGCTTGATTTGCTCTTGCGACACCTCGGTGTCGTGCTGGGTCGATACCACAACGGTGTGCACGCGGCGCGGCGTGAGGCGATCATCCTCGTACTCAATGGTCACCTGGCTCTTGGAGTCGGGGCGCAGGTACGGCATTTCATCGGCATTTTTGCGGATGTCTGCAAGTTCGCGCACCAGATTGTGAGCGCACGTGATCGGGAGCGGCATATACTCCTCCGTCTCGTGGGAGGCGTAGCCAAACATCATGCCCTGATCACCGGCCCCCTGGCGGTCTTGCCCGTCGACGCCCACGTTGATGTCCGGACTCTGCCCATGGATACTGCTCAGCACACCACAGGAGTCTGCGTCGAACTGCAGTGCAGGATCGGTATATCCGATGTCGCGAATGACCTCGCGCGCTTTCTCCTGAACGTCCACATAGGCGTCGGTAGTGACCTCGCCGGAGAGCACGACAAGCCCCGTCGTAACAAGCGTCTCTACGGCCACGCGACTGTTCGGGTCGTCCTGAATTAGCTCGTCGAGGATGGCATCTGAGATTTGATCCGCTATCTTATCCGGATGACCTTCTGACACGGATTCGGAAGTAAAGAGATAAGCCATGGGGTGCGTCGTGATAAGGTGATTCGTGAAGGATGAGTGGGATGCCGATTGAGATCACGCGAAAATGAGGTGGGCAACGTAACGGAAAGCAACGTCGATGGTTCGTATGGAATGTCTATTTTGACACCCCAACATAGGAATAGGCCAGAGTTTCGTAAAATTTACTTTTAGGCTGTTACGCCTTCCATGCAAAGTCTGAATCAAACGAAACGGGGCTTTTGCCTTTCGGTGCGCCCTCCCTTAATTTTTGGCGCTTAGATGCGTTACGCACCACCTGGCAGGCACATGCTGCCGAGACCGATCCCCCTTCGGTCTCTCATTTTCGCATCATTCACTTTCGCATCATTCACTAACCATCATCACGAATCAACTAGGAGGTTGCCATTATGGCGAACGATCTCGAAGGAACCGTAAAATCGATTATTGTTGACAAGCTCGGCGTAGATGCTGCTGACGTTACGAACGACGCTTCGTTTACAGATGACTTGGGTGCTGACTCGTTGGACACCGTCGAGCTGATTATGGAGTTCGAGAAAGAATTCGACCTCACCATTCCCGACGAGGAGGCTGAGAAGATTGCAACGGTTGGCGATGCCGTTGACTTCTTGAAGGAAAAGACTGAGTAGCGCCTCGTATACTATTCCGGCAAGTGCCTGCAAAGCCGCTCGCCGGATGCTTTGTTTGTTCATTACGGGCCTACACTACCTCTATCACTATGCAAAACAACTCCCGACGTGTTGTAATCACGGGCATGGGTGCTATCACTCCCATCGGCCTTTCTGTTGACAGTTTTTGGGAAGGCCTGATGGAGGGCCAGAGCGGCGCCGCTCGCATCGAATCCTTCGACCCGAGCGAGCTCCGCGTGAAATTCGCCTGCGAACTGGATAGCGATTTCAGCCCGGAAGATCACCTGGATCGCAAGGAAGCACGGCGGATGGATCCGTTTACCCAGTACGCGATGATCGTGGCTGATAAGGCCGTCGAAGACGCAGGGCTCGATACGGATTCCATGCCGCAGGAAATCAAGGACCGCGTGGCGGTTATCCTCGGCAGTGGGATCGGCGGCATTCACGTCTTCCAGGACCAGACGGAAGCGTTCGTCGACCACGGAGAGCGCCACGTGTCTCCCTTCTTCATCCCGATGCTGATCCCCGATATCGCTGCAGGGCGCATCGCTATGGATCACGGCTTCCGCGGTCCCAACTACGCCATCGTCTCTGCCTGTGCGACAGGAAATAACAACATCGGCGATGGCTACAAGCTGATCCGCGACGGACAGGCCGACGCGGCGCTCTGCGGAGGCACCGAGGCCTGCATGTCCGCCCTCTGCGTGGCCGGCTTTTCGTCGATGCGCGCCCTCTCACAGCGCAACGACGATCCCGAACACGCAAGCCGGCCCTTCGATGCCCACCGAGACGGTTTTGTGATGGGCGAAGGGGCCGGTGCCCTGTATCTGGAGGAACTCGAGCATGCGAAGGAGCGAGGCGCTCGCATCTACGCGGAGGTTCTCGGCATCGGCATGTCGGCCGACGCCCATCATCTGACTGCTCCCGATCCGGAAGGGGGCGGCGTACGCCTCGCGCTAAACAGCGCGCTGGAGCAAGCCGGTATCAACGAGGAAGACGTGGACTACATCAACGCGCATGGCACGTCCACCCCGCTGGGCGACGTCGCCGAAACCAAAGCGCTTAAGCGCGTCTTCGGCGACCATGCGTATGACCTGAACGTTTCGTCCACGAAAAGCATGATCGGCCACTTGCTCGGCGCCGCTGGGGCGACCGAGGCTATAGCCACTACCCTTGCTCTCCGAAACGATGTGGTTCCTCCCACGATCAACTTCGAGGAGCGAGATCCAGAGTGCGATCTGAACTATACGTTCAATGAACCGCAGGAGCGAACAGTTGACGTTGCCCTGAACAACGCTTTCGGGTTTGGCGGCCACAACACGTCGCTCGTCCTCAAGAAGTACGACGGGTCGTAGCAGAAGTCGCCGCTCTGTGTTTTCCATGCCTGTATAATGAATTTAACGAACATAAGCCCGGTCCGAGAGGGACCGGGCTTCTTGTTTATGGAGGAAGCTGCAACCTTTTCCAGAGCGCAGCGCTCCTATCGGAAGACGATCTCTTCCACCAGCTCTTCGCCCAGCTCTTCGTTGAGCTTCCGGCGCCATTCCCCGCGCCGCATGTGAAGCTCCTGGCGCCACGGCGCAGACCGCACCTTCACAAACAGCCGGCGGCCCTTCATCCACACCGAGGACGTTACTCCATTGATTTGCGGGCCGGCCAGCGACGCCCACGTCTCGATGACGCGCGCCTCGTCGATTTTAGGCCGGATGCCGAGCTCATTGATCACCGACTCTAACACGTCGCCAAGCGGCTTCGGTCGATTCCCAGAGGGCATGGTTGGCTCTTTGTTTTAAATGAGCATGATGCACATCTTGTAACCGACAAGTGTGCGCACGGTTTAGACCCTGTGACCTGTAACATCTCAGGGACCGATGTTACCCGGGAATAGGATCCGCGCGGCCACCTTCCGAAACGCGCAATATCCTTTCGGCTGGCTCGTTTATTTTCCGATGCCCCTGTTGCTCTTTCACCCACTGCTCGTGTTGTCGGATGCGTAACTGTACTCTCCCTTTTCTTTTCCTCTGGATAGGTGCAACGATCGGCCTGCTTGCTGCTCCCGTCCAGGCGCAGACGTCTTCTTACACCTCTTCATCCGGCCTTTCGTCAAGCGCTCCCGACACGCTGGAGCTCGAACTCGTCCCCGCCATGCAGCGCGCTTTGGACCGAAGCCCCGAGATCAGACAGCGCGGCGCGCGGCGGGACCGCGCCGAGGCGCGCTACGCAGAAGCGCGTGCGACCCGTTTCCTCCCTGACGCCCGGCTTCAAACGGCTCACTCCGCCGCTCCAGGAATAGACTTTCCAGAGGGATTCGATGGAGATACGCAAGACCTCCACCTTGAGGAGGGAGTAAAGAATGATTGGGAGGACTTGCGCATGCTCAATCGCATCGAGGTGGACGTCACCCAGCCGCTCTGGACAGGGGGCGAGCTCAGCGGTAGCATCCGAGCTGCGGAGCGAGGCATCGCCGTTGACGAAGCGGCCGTTGAGGGACAGGCCTCCGAGGTAGCGCTCCGCTTTGGGGAGTCCTACTACGGCTTGCAGCTAGCCACAGCGCTCGACCGGCTGACCGAGGAAGCAGAAGACGTCCTCCGGCGGGCTGAACGCGAGATCAACCGGCTCTTCGACGAGGGGGATCCGGAAGTGGAAGAAGCGGACCTCTTCGAGTTGGAACTGGCCAAGGAAGAACTAACTCGGCAAACCGCAGAGGTGAGAGAGCGAAGAAGGACGGCGCAGTCAGCAATGACTCGCCAGCTCTTTCTAGAGGAAGGTACTGTGCTGGAGCCGGTCGATCGTGACCTTCGCCCCGTATCCATCGACCTTTCTTCAGGCATGCTCGACGACTATATCGAGACTGGCCTGGCCAATCGCTCCGAGCTCGACCAGGCGCGTGCTGGAATCGAAGCGCGCGAAGAGCTCGTCGACGTCGCCCGCGCCCGCTACTTTCCGCGGATCGGACTGCGCTTCTCCACAAGCTTTACCTACACGCCGGGACGATTCCGCCAGGAGAGCCCGTTCGTGAGCGACCCGTTCCGCGGACGCGGCCTGCGCGTGGGGGTCGGCCTCCAGCAAAACCTGAACTTCTTCCAAACGGAGTCGCGCGTCGACCAGGCAAAAGCAGAGCTCCGTGAGGTCGAGCACCAACAGGAGGCGGCCCACCAGCTGGTCCAGTTTGAGGTCGAAGAAGCCTTCCGCAACGCTCGCATCGCTCGCGAAACGGTCGAGTCGCGTGACCGATCGCTCACCACCACGGAGGAGTGGGTGCGTACCGAACAGATTAACTTCGATCTTGGCGTAGGGGATGCCGAAAACCTGATCGATGCTGTACGCGCCAACCTCGAGGCTGAGGCTGCCTACTACGAAGCCGTCGAGCGGTACAATGTGGCCGTACTACGACTGCTCCGTAAAAAAGGCGTCCTCGCCGACCGAGCGCAGACCGGCACACTGTTTGACCAATAACGATAACAGATACTCCTCCCCGCAAGCATTCGCCTGGCCCTGCCTTATTGCCCTAAAGTGTACACTATGATAGACACCATGATGAAACAGATTGGCGTATTTCTGATCGGCATCCTCCTTCTCTCGGGAGTCTTTCTTTGGTCTGGAAAGGCTCACGCGCAGAGCGGGGACGATGCCGAAACCGAAATTCGAACTATGCTCGAAGAACGCGACCGCGAAATTAAGCAGATTCTTGGCGGCCGCGAAGCAGACTTTACAGACGAGCAGTTTGAGCGGCTTAAGTCGCTCATCAACGGCGTGATCGATTTTCGCGCTATGGGCCAGAAAGCCCTCGGCCCTCACTGGGAAGACCTCTCCACCGAGCAGCGCGACGAGTTCGTTGAGGTATTTCAAAATGTGGTCCGCCTGCAGTCGATGTCTGACCTGGAAGTGTACAACTCCGAAGTTTCAATTGACCGCATTGACGTCGAGGGGGACAGCGCTTTCGTACGCACGACGACAACCTACCGCGGCTCCTCAGCTCCCGTTGACTACGCTCTCAGGGAGCAAGGCGGCGAGTGGTTTGCTGAAGATATCATCGTCGACCGCGTGAGCACCGCTGAGAGCTATGAGCGCTCGTTCCGCAATGTGATCCGCCGTCACGGCTTTGACCGTCTGATGGAAGTACTAGAAGACCGCCGGGCCGAAGCGGAGGAAGAGGCTGAGGTGTCGCCTTAATCCAATGGGGCTAAGGCCTTGTTTCAATCCATTTTTTCGCCTCCCAAGAGCACTTCAACACGGGC
>OBKM01000049.1_pt1 | contig 47465 bp, 49 predicted proteins | sample 1519691 | NCBI WGS metagenome assembly OBKM01 (sample SAMEA37050418, study PRJEB22526) | metagenome | biome: saline pan; feature: lake; material: water | place: Egypt | collected 2015 | depth 0.5 m
TCACTCAGCAGCTACTCGCCGCCGTCCACGGCCTCGCGATGAAACGCCCGGCCGATTACTCGGCGGCGATCACGTCGTCGATCCGCGCGATCATCGTCGCGGCTTCGGTGGCGCTCTCGATGGCCTCGTGTTTGACGGCCGAGGGGTCGACCACGCCGTGCTCGACGGGGTCGCCGATCTCGCGGAACTGGCCGTCGATGATCAGGCCCGCACGGCCCGAATCGTCGTGTTCGCCGCGCAGTTCGACCAGCGAGTCGATGGCGTCGAGCCCGCCGTTCTCGGCGAGCGTGCGTGGGACAGTATCGAGCGCGTCGGCGAAGGCCTCGACGGCGAGCTGTTTGCGCCCGGAGACGCCGGCGGCTTCGGAGCGAATGTGTGCAGCCATGGCAACCTCGGTCGCTCCCGCACCGGGGACGACGTCGCCGGTTTCGGCGGCCGAGGAGACGACGTCGAGCGCGTCACGCAGCGCGCGTTCGAGTTCGTTGACGACGTGTTCGGTTCCGCCGCGGACGAGTACGGTGACAGATTCGGCGGCCCCACCGCCCTCGATGAACACGAGCGAATCCTCCGCGAACTGCTCGGTGCGGATCGACTCGGCGTGGCCGAACTCCTCGCTCTCGAAGTCCTCGAGCGCCCCGACACGCCGTGCGCCAGTTGCGCTCGCGATGCCGCGAATGTCGCTGCTCGATAGGCTCTCGAAGGCGAGAATCCCCTCGTTGGCGAGCATCGAGGCGACACGATCGTCGATATCCTCGCTGTTGAACAGGACGTCGACGCCGGAGTCGACGATCGCGTCTGCGGTCTCTTTGAGCTCGGACTCCTCGGCGTCCATCGCCGCCGAGAGCTGGTCGATGCTCTCGATGTTGTACTCGGCGTCGACATCGCCGGTCTTGACGCCGAGTTCGACGTCGAGCAGGCCGATATCGGCGTCCTCGACGGCCGCGGGCATCCCGTCGTGGACCGGCTCCTCGTCCAGGGCGATTCCCTGGATGAGTTCGGTCTCGCCGGAGGAGCCGCCGACCTGCGTCTGCAGGGTGATGTTGTCGCGCTCGACGCCGGCCTCGCCGCTGACCTGGGTGACGGCCTGAACGACGGTTTCGGCGAGCGAGTCGGCGGTGACGCCGCCGGTGCCCTTGCCGGTCATGCTAGATTCGGCGACCGATCGCAGGAGCTCCTCGTCGACCTCGTCGTCGAGTGTCATCTCGTCGATCGCCTCGTGGGCGAGTTCGGCGGCCTCGTGATACCCCTCGACGATCGTCGTCGCGTGGACGTCGTCCTCGAAGAGGCTCTCGGCCTGTGCGAGTAGTTGGCCGGCGACGATCGCTGCGGTCGTCGTCCCGTCGCCGATCTCGTCTTCCTGCGTCTGGGCGACGTCGACGATCATCTCCGCGGCAGGATGTTCGATGTCCATCTCCTCGAGGATGGTCGCGCCGTCGTTGGTGATGACGACGTCGCCTGAGTCAGACACCAGCATCTTGTCCATGCCGCGGGGACCGAGTGTGGTGCGTACGGCCTCGCTGATGGCCTTCCCGGCGGTAATGTTCGACTGTTGGGCATCTTTGCCCGACGTGCGTTCGGAGTCCTCACTGAGAATGAACAGCGGCTGTCCACCCATGCGTCGCTGACGGTTTGCGTTTGCCATGGTAATCTACACTCGATATGTACCTTGCAGTTCTATATAAAGATTGCTGAAACGGTTGACGTCGCCGTAACCCGCCAGAACCGGTACCTAAAACAGGCCCGACACGAAAGGGGCGAGTATGCTAGAGCTGGAACACCGGTTTCGCGTCGTCGACGTTCACGTCCGGCTCAACGCGGATCCCGGCGCAAGTATGGGTCGGTCGATCACACCTGATACGCTCGAACGCGAGATGCACCAGGCCGGTGTCGTCCGGTCGGTGGTGTTCCCCGGACAGCGATCGACCACCGACTATCTCCGCGCGAACAACGCCGTTGCCCGTCTGAGCGTCGATCGCCCCTTCGTCGCGTTTGCCCGGATCAACGGCAGCCGGGAACCGGGGACCACCGCGACCTCCCAGCTCAAAAACCTCACGTCGTCACGAGAGGAGTACCACACGACGCCGGCGGATATCGAACAGTACGCCTACGACGATCGGTTCCATGGGTTCAAACTCGACCCTGTCCGGGACGGCATTCCGGACGAGGATGTCCTCGACGTGCTCGACGATGTCGGATTACCGGTGCTCGTCCACGGCGACGAGCAGGTCCCACCCGAAACGATCGCCGACCAGCTCCTCCATCGGTCGTTCCCCGTCATCCTGGCCCATTTTGGCGGCCATCCGCTGAATCAGGAAGCGATGGATCGAGGCATCGACCTGCTGGAGGAGTACGACGGCTACTATCTGGATACGAGCTACGTTCGCTACCGGGAGCAACTCGAACGGGCCCTGCTCGAACATCCCGACCGGATCCTGTTCGGTAGTGGCGGCCCGAAGGCGCATCCGAACGTCGCCGTGATGGAGATGCTCACCCTCGACGTGTCCGAGGACAAACTCCACCGCGTGTTCGATCGGAACCCCTCTCGGGTGGTCGAGGCGCTCGCGCCCGACGGGGGTTGATCGCCCGGCTGCTCACCGGCGGTCGTACCGCTGGACTGCACGGTCGTGTCGTGTCGATACGCCGTTGGGATTCCGCCGATACGACCGATCGGCACGACGTGCCCGAAGCCCGGCGTAGACGCCCGCAATCAGCCCTCCGATCACGTCGCGGCCGCTCCGGAGCCAGACAGTCGGCTGGAGGTCGCCTCGTGTGACATCGCCCGCCGCGTCGATCGAATCGCGCAGGGCACGCCAGAGGGTTCCGGCCGCCGTCCGTGGTCGGATCCCGTAGTTCTTGACGAGCCGATACGCCCGTGCACGGTAGCTGGACCCGATCTCCCGATCCAGCCGTCCACCGTCGGCCTCGTACTCGCCCCGGACGCTCATCTCGCCGTCCCACGTAACCGAGTAGTCCAGACCGGCGAGACGGTGGGATGTGTCTCGCTCGCCGTCGGCGGCGAGATACTCGTCGAACCCGTCGAGTGCCTGCAGTGTTTCCACCCGAAAGGCCACGTTATCGCCGTTGAAAAACGTCACTGTCCGCCCGGCGACCGTCTCCGTCGTTTCAGTTTCGGTCGTCACGCCGGCTCGGAGACTCCGATGTGTCGGGCCGGTGACGACGTCGGCCCCGGTTCCGAAGGCTGTCCGCACGGCATCGTACCACGACGGTTCGATCGCGTACGTGCTGTCGACGAACGCGATGTAGTCGCCCGTCGCGGTTTCGATCCCGGCGTTTCGGGCGACGTTGCCGTTCCGTTCGGACACCTCGACGAGAACGTCCACGTCGGGCCGGTCCCGCACCATTCCCGTTGTCCCGTCGGAGGAAGGTCCGTTGACGACGATCAGCTCTAACTCCGGGGTATGCTCCGCGAGGGCGTCGAGACAGCGACGTAGCTCCTCCCGGTTGTTCAGCGTTGGAACGACTACCGAGAGGTCCATACCGCTGGGTTCCCCTGCCAGAAACATAAATACCGCGAACGACGCTGTCAGCTATCAAACGGTCGCGTGCCAGTACGAAACCGACGCGATGGGATCGCCTAACGGTGTCTTCCCGATCGTCGTATCGACGCGTCGGAAGGCGTTTGCAAGCCCGTTCGGCAGCGACCGGTAGAATCCGTAGGGAAGGACGAAATCGTGGGTGTCACCGACCAGTTCGAGGCCAGCCCCCTTGACGAGCGAGCGGACTTCCGAAGGTGCGTACAGTCGAGAGCCCATCGGGAGCGCCCAGTTGTAGATGCTGCGCGTACTGGTATTTTTGAACGTGTCGAACATCACGTCGCCGTTCGAGACACGTTTGATCTCGGCGAGATACTCCGCGGGGGTATCCGCGAGGTGGAAAAATCGCATCGCGATCACCGCGTCGAACTCGTCGTCCTCGAACGGGAGCCGGCCGGCGTCACCGCGCATGAACTCGACCGTGTCGCCCACGCCAGCCGACGCAGCCTTGCGTCTGGCTTCGCCCAGCATTTCGGCCGAGATGTCGAGACCGACGATATCCGCCCCGCGCTCGGCCAGCATGGCGGTGAACCGACCAGTACCGCAGGCTATTTCGAGGACTTTTTTGTTCTCGACCGGCCCGATCGCATCGAGCACGGCTTCTTTCTCCCGCCGGTCGATGAGCCGACCGCCTTGCGAGAACCGCTTGTCGTCGTATTCTTGGGCGACGTCGGTCGCCTGATACCACTCCTGCCCTTTCACGCTTACCGGAAGTATCTCTCCCGGGGATAAAACGATACTGGAACCGATCGATGGGCCGCGGGGCGTGCAAGTATTGCGAAAGACCATGAGGATTGAGTGTGACATATATACTCTTAATATTATCTCAATTATTTGGTCTTCCATATAGCCAAGTTTTACCATCTACGACAGCCGCCCGTTTGGTATGAGCACGATCACGGGTGACCGCTCGGACAGTATCGAAGAACCGCTTTCGGACTCGGAGTACCGGGAGCGCCTGCGTGAGCTTCCGCCGAGTGCGAAGCTGATCGCGAAAGTTCTCGAAACGGATTCGCCGCTCTCACAGGGTCAACTCGCCGAGGAATCGCTGCTCCCGGATCGCACCGTCCGTTACGCGCTCAACCGACTCGAGGAGGCCGAGCTGGTCGGCTCCCGGTACAGCTTCCGTGACGCGCGCAAACAGGTTTATTTCCTTCACAACTAGTCGGTCCGCTTTTGTCCGCTCTCGCCGAACAATTTCGGAACGATGCACGTTCGGCGTGTTCCCATCGACCTCGAAGCCCCCGTCCCGACCGGCTCGACGAACGCCTACGTCGTCGGCCGTCGTGATGGCGTCCTCGTCGACCCGGCCCGCCGCACAGACGCGCTCGACGGCGCCATCGAAGCCCGTGCACCCGCCAGAGTGCTTGTAACGCACGCTCATGCCGACCACGTCGGTGGTGTCGCCGACTACGCCGCCGAGTACGATCTGACTGTCCTCGCCCGGACGGGCTACGGGAAGCGCTTCGAGCGGGCAACCGGGGTCACCCCCGATCGGATGATCAGTGACGGCGATGTCGTCGACGCAGGGACCCACACGCTTCGTGCGATCTCGATGCCCGGGCACGCGCCGGATCACCTCGCACTCGCCGTGCCTGGTGGCGCCGAACGGAGCCTGTTGACCGGCGATATCGCCATCGCCGAGGGAAGCGTCTTCGTCGGCGGGGAGGATGGCGATATGCGGGGCTATCTGACTGCGCTCCGCCGATTGCTGGCTCGCAGCCCGGACCGGCTCTATCCAGGTCACGGTCCGACGATCGAGGAACCGGCGACGGTCCTCGCCCGACTCATCGCTCACCGGATCGACCGGGAGCGTCGCATCGAGCGGGCAGTCCGAGCGGGTGCGAGCACACCCGAGCAGATCGTCGAACGGGCCTACGAAAAATCACTCGACGGCGTCCGTGATCTCGCCCGGAAGACGGTGATCGCCCATCTGGAGAAGCTTGCGGTCGAGGGTCGGGTCGTGTGGTCGGACGGCACTGCTCGCCCGCGCTGAGGGGTGCCCCCCGCCGGGAACGCGGCTCTTTTGTCCGCCCGCCCGCTCGGGACCGTATGGAGAGCCTCGAAACCGAACTGGAACGGGCGAGGGCGCTCGACGTCGACCAGCTGGCCGACGCCATCGAGCGCATCGGGTTCGAGTGCACGCGCTGTGGCGCCTGCTGCAAGGCCGAGGAAGACGACCCCCACACTGCGACGGTGTTCCCCGACGAGATCCGGAAGTTACAGAACGACGAGTACGACTGGCGGGACGTCGCCCGGCCGATGCCCTACGGCATCGAGGAGGGCGAAGACGGCCCCGAGGGTGAGACGTTCGAGTGGGCGCTTGGAACGGACACCTGTGGCGACTGCCAGTTTTACGAGGAGTCGCCCGACGGAACCGGGGCCTGTACCGTCCACGAGGATCGACCGTTGATCTGTGAGACCTACCCCTTCAGCGTCGCGCTGGGTGGCACCAGCCAGCCGATGGGCGAACCGGTCGACGAAGAGGGAATGGTTCGTGCCCACGAATGTGAGGGCCTCGGCCGCGAGATCGACCGCGAGGACGCCGAATCGCTCGCCGCGGCGCTCAAAGAACGGGCCATACGGGAGCTACAGGAAGCGATCGGAGTTCGGGATAACTACGCTCCGACGGAGCGGGACGGCATCGTCGTCTATGATTCCGAGGGGCCAAAGGACCGGGACGGCGAAAAGATCCGCTAGAAGTTCTCTTCGACGATCTCGCCGACCGCGAAGTTCGATTTCACTTCGGTGATCTCGACTTTCACCCGCTCGCCGACCTCGGCGTCCGGGACGATGATCACGTAGCCACGTTCGACGCGAGCGATCCCGTCGCCTTGCTTGCCGATATCCTCGATCTCGACGTAGCGCGTCTCGTTGATCTCGACCGGCGGCTGTGGCTCCGGCGGCGTCCCCGACCCGCTGCCCGATTCCTTGCTCTGGCCGGTGTCGGTTTCGCGCTCGATGAGCGCGACCCGGTAGGTGTCTCCAGCATCGATCTCCCCGGTTTCGACTTCCCGCCGCGGGATCTCGACCACGTAGTTATCCTCCTCCGCTCGCACTTCAGCACTGAACAGACACAGCAGTTTGTCAGATATCTCCAAGGTCAAATACCTCCATCACAACCCTTGCAGGCGTGCATAATAGTAGTGTCGGCGAAAAGATGTGCTGTAACTGTTCATCACGATTTGTGATGGGTGTTTTCTCGGCTCGCATCACGAATCAATCCAACATCTCGGCCAAAAAGGCCGACGCGGCACGCCGCGTCGGTACAGTATCAATCGACTCAGCAGCTACCGATCCACTCAACAGTTATCAGTCCGCACCTTCCGGCCGCCCTGCCATGGTGAACTCCGTCAACTCGACGTCCGCCTCGATCTCCGCCGGACTATCGTACGGTCGATTGACGACGATATCGCCCGCTCGCTGTTTGCCGATCCCCGGGATGGCGGTGAGCTCGTCCATCGACGCCGCGTTGACGTCGAGTGGGTAGGGGACGCCGGTGACCGAGCGGTAGCCGTGATCGACGATCGCAATGTCGATCTTTTGGCCGAGTTCGAGTTCGCCCGGAATACCGACCAGCAGCGGGTAGGTCCCGAGCTGTCGGCCGAACGTCTTCCCGTCCTGATGGTACTCCAGGTGGACGTCCGGCAGGCGCGTTCCGGGCGGGGCGAGCCGCTGGAGCATCGGGTTGTCGATCTCCTCGCGGACCTCGCGTTTGTACTGTTTGAACTGCTTTTTGTGATCGCGCGCGATCTCCGCGCCGGTCTCGGACATGTCGGTTCCGGCAAAGGCCATCACCTGGCGGATGTTGACCCGGCGGAGCATCAGCCCCTCGTCGTAGACCCGCTGGAGGAAGCGTTTGTTGTGCGCGAACGTCTCCTCGCGCTCGCCTTTGAGACCGTGGACGAGATTGATGCCGGGCAGCAGCTTCGGGAGCCGATTCGGCACGTTGCCACCTGTTGCTGGCCCATCGCCCGGCTCCTGTCCGGGCCGCCAGCCGCCTTCCTCGTTGACGATCCGGACGGCTTCGAGACACTCGTCGGCGGTGACGTTCAGGTTGTTGTCGCTCATCACGTTTGGGTCGGCCGATTCGAGGCCGAACGCGGCGGTGTCGCCGGGCGTGTTGTGCTCGGCGATGATCCGGATCCCCTCGCGGGCCAGTTCGGGCCAGTTCACGACGGTGATCGGGTTCATGTTGTCGAGATGCAGCGTCTCCAGACCGGGTGCGACCTCGCGGATGCCGCCGTAGAGCTGGCCCAGGGCGTCGGGATTGGGCTTCTCGCCGTCGCCGCCATAGGCGAGGATGTCGGCCTGTCGTCCGAGCCGGAAGTGTTTCACGCCGTGGTCGGCGAGCAGGTCGACCTCGGTGACGACCGACGGCGGGGGTCGAAAGTCGGGATCCCCGTAGAGTGGCTCGGTACAGAAGGAACAGCGGTAGGGACAGCCACGGGAGGTCTCCATCTCGCAGATGAGATAGTCGGGGTGGTTGGGATGCTGTTCGACGATGAAGGTGCCGTCGGCCGCCCACTGGTCGATCTCCTCGTTCGAGCGCATCCGGTTGCCGAAGCCTTCGAGACCGCTTCGGACGAGGTCGTAGGCCGCGGCCTCGATGTCGCCTTTCGCGACGAAATCGTAGTCCAGATCGTCGCGCTCGGTCTCGATTCCACCTTCGTTACCGTCGCCGACGCCGAACTTCACTGGCCCACCCATCAGCGTGGTGCCCTTTGCCGTCCAGGCGAGTTCTTTCACTTCGTCGGGTTCGGCCGGTGTGCCGCCGACGTACTTGCCGGGAACGGTGATGCCGCCGATGTAACAGAACAGGTCGGCGTTCGCCACGTCGGCCCACTTCGAGCGGTCGTCGCGGAGTTCGTCGATCGTGTGATACGTGATCTGCTCGCGTGGCACGCCGGCGTCGACCAGCGCTCCGGCGGTGTAGCGCGGATACGTCGAGATGTACGGGGGAACCCCGAAGTGAGCCGGCTCGTCGACGTAGCCGTCGACGAGGGTCACGTCGAGCGTCGCGGGGTCAGTCATACACCCACGTACCGTCTCGACGGTGAAAACCCATGCGAAAGGCGGGACCGTACTGGCCAGTTGCCAACAGGTATTTACCAACTCGGGGAATGTGATCCGGATATCCAGATGTCCGATCAATCTACGCAGCGGTCCGATCTCTCCACGCGGCGCGACGTACTGCAGGCGGTCGGCGCGGTCGCGGCGACGAGCGGGGCCGCAGGACTGGCTGGCTGTTTCGATGGTGACGACGGCAACGACGACGCGGAGCCGATCGACATCCCCGCGTTCGACCTCTCCTCGTGGGTGTCCGCCCCAGGCTCGATCACTGGCGACGATCACTACCCCTTCGAGCTCTTTTCGTACGATGCGTTTCTGGCGCTCGAAGACACGCTCGGCGAGGGACCGCTCTCCGAGGACGATTACGAGGAGATCAACGCCGGCGTGGACGGCGAGGGCTCCCGTCCCCGCCCGCTTCCCTCCCTGACTGGCCGGGAAATCGACACCTTCGACGAGTACCTCACCGTCGACAACAACGCCCAGCAGGTGCTGTACGGCGATCACGCACCCGAGGCGATCGGCGACGGACTGGTCGAGAACGTCGGGTTCGAGCACGCAGGCAGCCACGACGGATTCGAGATCTACCTGAACGAACTCCCGGGCCAGCCGGTCGACATCGCGGTCGGGCTGAGCCAGGACGTCCTCCTGTGGGTCGAAGACGAGTATCCCGTCGAGGACGTCGAGTCGCTGGCTGACACACAGTCCGGCGGGACGGCGCTGTACGTCGACGAGAACGAGGATATGGCCGAACTGCTCGCCCACGTCGGCGCGAGCGCACGAAGCCTCGGCGAGACGTCCGATCCGATCTCCGAGACCGACCTTGACTTCCCCGCCTTCGAGAGACAGGTCGGCTACGGCTACGACGTCTCACTGGATGGCGACCCGATCGACGAGCGCTACGTCATCGTCTTCGAGGACGAGGAGTCCGTGGCGCTCGCGGACGTGGAGTCGTGGGCAGCGGGTGAGGGCGACGGCGAGGAACGGTTCGCGCCCCACACGGAGGTATCGACTGAGCAGAACGGACGGAGCGTCGTCGTCTCGGGGACGCGTGAGACGGTCGATCCGTTCGTCGGCCTGTACAGCCCGTAGTTCGCGGCCACCGCTGACCGACGGCAAGCGTCGCGGCCGGCCGATCGCCACTCCCGGACTGAATCGATCGGATCGCCCGGGAGCGTAGGCGCTACGTACCGACCTGTGAGTGGTGGGACAAACGTCAGACGGACGTCTGACACACGAGGGGAAAGATAATTAACCTCCACTTAGTAACACTGGTCAAATGGACTCAATCGTTGACGACGCTATCGACGAGGCCGAGGAGGGGGAGGAGGGGCCGCCGGAACAGCACAACGTGAACCCGTCGGGAGAGATGACCGACGACGAGCTCGAAGACGTTCTGCAGGATTTGCAGACGAACATTACCGTCGTCGGCTGTGGCGGTGCTGGCGGGAACACGGTCGATCGGATGGTCGAAGAGGGGATCCACGGCGCGAAGCTGGTCGCCGCCAACACCGACGTTCAGCACCTCGTGGAGATCGAGGCCAACACCAAGATCCTGATGGGCGAGCAAAAGACACAGGGTCGCGGGGCAGGATCGCTCCCACAGGTCGGCGAGGAGGCTGCCATCGAGAGTCAGGAGGAGATCTACGACTCGGTCGACGGCTCTGACATGGTCTTCGTTACCGCCGGACTCGGCGGCGGCACCGGCACTGGAAGCGCCCCGGTCGTCGCAAAAGCGGCCCGCGAGAGCGGCGCGTTGACTATCGCTATCGTCACGACGCCGTTTACCGCGGAGGGCGAGGTCCGCCGGACGAACGCCGAAGCCGGGCTCGAACGACTTCGCGACGTGGCGGATACCGTCATCGTCGTCCCGAACGACCGCCTGCTCGACTCCGTGGGCAAACTGCCCGTCCGGCAGGCGTTCAAGGTCAGCGACGAAGTGCTCATGCGCTCGGTCAAAGGCATCACCGAACTGATCACGAAACCCGGCCTGGTCAATCTGGACTTCGCCGATGTCCGCACCGTGATGGAGCGGGGTGGCGTCGCGATGATCGGTCTCGGCGAGTCCGATTCGGACGCCAAGGCTCAGGATTCGGTGAAGACGGCGCTTCGATCGCCCCTGCTCGACGTCGACATTTCCGGGGCGAACTCCGCACTGGTCAACGTCACCGGGGGCTCGGACATGTCGATCGAGGAGGCCGAGGGCGTCGTCGAGGAGATCTACGACCGGATCGATCCGGACGCCCGGATCATCTGGGGTACCTCCGTCGACGAGGAGCTAGAGGGGATGATGCGGACGATGATCGTCGTCACGGGCGTCGACTCGCCGCAGATCTACGGCGGCAGCGACGAAGACGAGTCCCAGCCCGAGCCCCAGGGCCGAACGCCGGAACCGCAGGGCCAGCCCGCCGACGGCGTCGAGGACATCGACTTCGTCGAGTAGATCCTCGCTACTTTCACGGTTGTCCACGCGAATCGCTACGCATGAGCGACAGCAGTACGATTCGCGTCGGCGTCGACGTCGGCGGGACCTTCACCGACGTGACACTCGTCGACGCGGACAACGAGCTGACCACGGCGAAAGTGCCGACGACGGCCGACCAGAGCGAGGGCGTCCTCGCCGGGATCGAGCGGGCGTGTGCGCGTGCGGGGATCGAGCCCGCCGAGATCGACCGGTTTCGCCACGCGACGACCGTCTCGGTCAACGCGCTCCTGGAGGGTGAGGGCGCGCGGACCGCGCTGGTGACGACCGAGGGGTTTCGTGACGTCCTCGAACTCGGGCGCCAGGATCGCCCATCACTGTACGATCTCTCGGAGCGGCCCGCCGATCCGCTGGTCCCGCGCGAGCGCCGTGTCGAGATCGACGAGCGTGTCACGCCGGACGGGATCGAGCGCCATGTCGATCCCGACGAGGTGCGCGATATTGCCACCGATCTTTCCGACACTGTCGAGAGTGTCGCCGTCTCCCTCCTGCACGCGTACGCCGAGCCGGCAAACGAGCGGACCGTCGCGGACATCCTGCGCGCGGAGCTCGAGGTCCCGGTCTCGGCCAGCCACGAGGTGCTCGCGGAGTTCCGCGAGTACGAGCGGACCGAGACCACGGTCGTCGACGCTTACGTTCGGCCGGCCATCGACACGTATCTCGCACGACTGGCCGAGCGCGCGGACGACGCCGGGATCCCCGAGCCGCGGGTGATGCAGTCGAACGGCGGCATCGCGGACGCCGCGACAGTCAGGCGTCGCGCCGTCACGTCCGTGCTCTCCGGCCCTGCCGCGGGCGTCGTCGGCGCGAGCGCCGTCGCCGAACGGCTCGACAGCCCCGATCTTGTCACCTTCGATATGGGTGGCACGTCGAGCGACGTGAGCCTGATCCGCGGGGGAACAGCCGAGCGAACGACCGAAGCGACGATCGACGACCGGCCGATCGGCGTCCCAGTGGTGGATGTCACCACGGTCGGAGCAGGGGGCGGAAGTATCGCGTGGGTCGACGCGGGCGGGGCGCTCAGAGTCGGTCCGCGATCCGCCGGTGCATCGCCCGGTCCGGCCTGCTACGGCAAGGGAGGGACCGACCCCACTGTCACCGATGCCGCCGTCGCACTCGGCTACGTCGGTGCCAGCACCGAACTGGGCGGCGAACTCTCTGTCGACCGAGATGGCGCGGTCGCCGCGCTCGACAGACTCGCCGACGAGGCCGGGCTGGATGGGGCGATCGAGGCCGCCGAGGGCGTCTACGAGGTTGCCAACGCCAGCATGAGCCGGCCGATCCGCTCGGTGACGGTCGAGCGCGGGTACGATCCCCGTTCGTTCGGGCTGGTTGCCTTCGGTGGTGCCGGCCCGATGCACGCGGCCGCGCTGGCCGATCGGCTGGACATCGACACGGTGGTCGTCCCGCGAGCGTCGGGTGTGCTCTCGGCGTACGGCCTGCTCGCGGCCGACGAGAAACACGACGCCGTGCGGACACACCGCGAGCGACTGGCCGAGCTCGATCCCACGGTGCTCGATGGGCTGCTCGAGGACCTCCGCGCGGAGGTCCTCGCCGACGCGAGCAACCGGACGGTCGCGACGGTCGAGTACGGTGCTGATCTGCGGTACGCCGGGCAGAGCTACGAGATCGAAGTCGATGCCGGCAAACAGGTCGATCCCAACGAGCTCGACGCGCGGTTCCACGACGCCCACGAGCGGACACACGGCTACCGGATGGACGAGCCGGTCGAGCTGGTAAACGTTCGCGCCACAGCGACGATCGCCGAACAACCTCTGGACATAGCCTACGAGCCCGCGAGTGATCCCGAGACCGGCCAGCGCGAGGCGCGCTTCGACGGCGAGTTCCACGCGACGCCGGTGTACGAGCGAGCGGGCATGGCGGCCGGGGGCGACCTCGCGGGCCCGGCGATCGTCGAGGGCAGGGAAAGTACCATCGTCGTTCCACCCGGCTGGACCGGCAGGGTCGCCCACGACGGAGCGCTCGTCCTCGAACGGGGTGACGACGATGTCTGAGTTCGATCCCGTTTCCCTGGAGATCCTCCGGAATCAGCTGGAGGGGATCGCCGAGGAGATGGGCGAGCTGTTGATCCGAAGTGCATACTCGCCGAACATCAAGGAGCGTCGGGACTGTTCGACGGCGCTGTTCGACGCCGAGGGGCGGCTGGTCGCGCAGGCCGAGCACATCCCGGTCCACCTCGGCGCGATGCCAGCGGCGGTCGAGGCCGTGCTCGACCGGGAGCCCGCACCGGGTGACCTGTTCGTCCTCAACGATCCGTACGCGGGCGGGACACACCTGCCGGACGTCACGATGATCTCGCCGATTACCGTCGAGGGCGAGATCATCGCCTACGCCGTCTCGCGCGCTCACCACGCCGACGTCGGGGGGATGTCGCCGGGGAGCATGCCCGCCGGGGCGACCGAGATCGTCCAGGAGGGGCTACGAATCCCGCCGACGAGACTGGTCGACAGTGGCGAGCCGCGTGAGGCGGTCCGCGCTCTGTTGCTCTCGAACGTCAGAAACCCCGACGAACGACGAGCCGATCTGCGCGCCCAGCGAGCAGCCAACGACCGTGCCGCGGACCGAATCGCCAACCTTGCCGTCGAGTACGGGACGGACCGGCTTTGCGACGGTTTCGACGCGGTGCAGGAGTACTCCCGTCGCCGGATGGCCGACGAGATCGGAGCGTTGCCGGACGGCACCTACTCCGCCGCGGACGTGCTCGAAGGTGACGGCCAGTCGGCGGACACGATTCGGATCGAGGCGACGGTCACGATCGAGGGTGAGAACCTCACGGTCGATTTCGCCGGGACCGATCCGCAGGTTCCCGGCAACGTCAACGCGCCGCGATCGGTCGCGACGAGCGCCGTCTACTTCGTCGTCCGCTGTCTCACCGATTCGGATATTCCGGCCAACGGCGGCTGTTACGACCCCCTCTCGATCGCCGTTCCGGAGGGGTCGGTGTTGAACCCCACTCCGCCCGCCGCGGTCGTCGGTGGAAACGTCGAGACGAGCCAGCGCGTCACCGACGTCGTCTTTGCCGCCCTCGCCGATGCCGTCCCCGATCGTGTCCCCGCCCACGGACAGGGTACGATGAACAACCTCGTCGTCGGTTCGTCGACGTTCACCTACTACGAGACCATCGGCGGTGGCGCCGGTGCACTGCCGGACGACGACGGGATCGACGGCCGACAGGTCGGCATGACGAACACCCAGAACACGCCGGTCGAGTCGATCGAGATCGAGTATCCGCTTCGGGTCGAGCGGTACGCGCTTCGCGACGCGAGCGGCGGTGCCGGGAGGTGTCGCGGGGGCCACGGCGTCGACCGTCGGCTCCGGCTGCTCACGGACGCGACGATCTCGCTGCTCACGGAACGTCGGTCGGTCGCACCGCCGGGGCGGGCAGGGGGTGCCCCCGGTGCGACGGGGGAGAACCGCGTCGACGGTGAGCGAGTCCCGGCGAAGACGACCCGCGCGCTGTCGGCCGGAACGACGGTGACAGTCCGCACGCCGGGCGGTGGGGGCTACGGGCAGCCGACCGAGGCGGCGGGCGAGGACGGGCTCGGCGAGCAACAGGACGAGCCCGAACACTAACCTGTCGAGGCCGAGAGGCGTCATCAGCGTGTAGAAAGATAGAAAAAGCCCGCTCTGTTAGGAGGTCTACACACATGGACGTCCCTCTAGATCTCACGTCGTACGTGCGGGTCCTCAAAATGGCCAGCACGCCGTCGTGGAACGAGTTCTCACAGGTCGCCAAGATCGCCGGGGCTGGCATCCTCGTCGTCGGGTTCATCGGATTCCTGATCGCCGCGTTTATGCTCCATCTGGTGCCGCCGTACGAGGGCGGCTTCCTGCTCTGGGCGGCCTTTGGAGCGTGATCTAGCATGTCGATCTACGCAGTCAAAACGACCGCGAGTCAGGAACGCACCGTCGCTGATATGATCATGACTCGCGAGGAAGACGACATTCACGCCGCGCTGGCTCCCGACTCGCTGACGAGTTACGTGATGGTCGAGGCCGAAGACGACGCAGTCCTCTCTCGCGTGCTCGAAGAGATACCCCACGCCCGGAGTATCGTCCCCGGCGAGAGCGGCATCTCGGAGGTCGAACATTTCCTCTCGCCGACCCCGGACGTCGAGGGGATCGCCGAAGGTGATATCGTCGAACTCGTCGCCGGGCCCTTCAAAGGCGAGAAGGCACAGGTCCAGCGTATCGACGAGGGCAAAGATCAGGTGACAGTCGAACTGTACGAGGCGACCGTCCCGATTCCGGTCACTGTCCGTGGCGACCAGATCCGGGTACTCGACAGCGACGAGCGCTAAATTTTATAAGGACCCGTCGTCGTTGAGCCGCTCGACGACTTGCTGGAGATCGGCAGTCGCTTCGACACGCTGTTTTACTTCCTCTCGCTCCCGGACGTCGTCGGAGTCGGCATCGTACGCGCGGACGTACTCCGCGCGAGTGTGTTCGTTGAATGCGTGTCGGAGTGCCAGATATCCGTCCGGGACGACGACGCCACAGACCTCGCACTCACGTCGCTGATGCTCGCTCGTCTGATGGATGATCGCGTCCTCGACTGCCTCGAACACCTCGCCACAGCCGTCGATGCCACATGCCCAGGTCATTACTGCAGGGGTCTCCCGGCAGGGGCTAAAACCCTTCGGCACTCAGGCCCGTTTCCGGTCGAGCGTCTGTACCCGCTCGCTGAACCAGCCGACGCCGGCGAGTTCGTACGGGCGATCGAGCAACCACATGTACAACACGATTCCCTGCACGAGAAAGACGTTAGTCAGCAGGAAAAAGAGCGCTTCTTCGACGGGGAGGCCGAGCAGCGAGACGCCGACCGTGTGTGCCTCGGAGATCGACCAGATGCCGAGGCCGATCGCGATTCGATCGGCGACCCAGAGATACAGCGTCGGGACTGCAAGCGCAACCGCGACCAGCTTTGGCACCTCTTTGATGAGATATGTGATCCCGAACGCCCACTGAATAGCGAGGATCGGCCCCGCCCAGAACAGAAGCGAGCCGAGATAGAACGTCGACGTCGTTCCCATGAGGAAGTAGCCGGCGACACAGATCGAGAGTCCACCGGCCGCTCCCGCGAGACGGTGTGACAGTGGGAGCAGCAGCGATCGATCTTCGACCGTCAGGAACTGGAACAGCCAGAACGCGGTCAGGATCGGCTGCAAGACGAAAAACAGGTACTCCTCGATCGGCGTATACCAGATCGTCCCGAGCACTGCGCCGTCGCCGTACCACCAGACCCCTCGCGGGATCATTACGTTCGTCCACGGGGTCGTGTATACGACCGCTAGAAAGAGCATAATCGCAAGTCCCGAGAGCGGTCCCCACCCCCAGCTTGCTTCCTCTCGCCGCCACGCCAGCCACCCGAGAGCGAGCAGCGGTGGGAGAATAAACACGAGATGGAACCCCATGTACGTTAGCGGCACGCTCATACGAGATCACCGGGTGGATGCCGGGAGCCGGGATCGGTCGGACCGACGCGGCTGCCCTTGAGACAACTCCCACGCACTAAGCCGTGGCTCTGCCGGTGATCTCTATAGTTCATCCTTGGTAACCTTGTGATAACGTTACTAAGTACCATCACCTTACTAGTTAGGGTCCATATATGCCTGCACCAGCTTGCGTTCGGCGGCACGGAGATGCTGGTGGAACGTCTGTCGGGTAATCCCCATCGTTTCTGCGACCTCCTCACCATCGACCTCACGTGGCCACTCGAAGTAGCCGTTCATGTGTGCTGTGTTCAGTGCGGACCGCTGGCGATCAGTTAGCTGCTCGTCGACCTCCGCGGTGAACTCGTGGGTGGTCTCGTTCCGACTCTCGTGTTCGTGTTTGGACCTGAGTTCCACGCGGTCGTACAGCGACTTCAACAGTTTCAGCACCGATCGTGCGTTGTACGACGGTGGGAGTTCCAGGGCCACGGTTGCCTGCGTCGGTTCGGCCATGATATTCACGACCGAGGCACCGTATTCCGCGAGCTGATCGAAGGGCTCTCTCGATTCAACGCCGATCGCGAACGTGTACCCCGCGTCAGTCTCGGAGACCCGGCGTACGCTCTCGACATGTGGGAGGGACAACAGGTCATTGGCGTCGCCGTTCAGTTGCGGTGCCCGCACGTAGATCTCGTACCCGTCCTCGCTGACCAGGCCGACGAACTCGATCTCGGAGTCGACGACAGCGGCAAACTCCGAGAGCGGGAACGTCTCGTCGTAGATATCGAACTCGAGTTCGAGGACGTTCTCGGTCGTCAGCATCCGTGCCGCCTCGACTGCGTTGAGGCCACTGGCGATCATCTGTCCGATCGACTCGAACAGCTCGACTTCCCGGCTATCGAGGGCATCGTCGCCATCAGCATAGACGCCAAGTAACCCGTACTCCTTTTGTTGATATACCAGTGGAACGACGGCAAAGCGCCGTGCACCCACGGACTCCGGATCGAGCATCCCACACTGCTCGGAGCCGACGGGACAGACTTCGACGTTTCCGGAGTCGAGTGCATCCTCTACCACCTTCGGCATCGATTCGACATCGATCGTCGACTGGATACCGTCGATTGCACCGGAGTGTGCGGATAGCTGGAACTTCGTACCGGTTGGATTCGTCGTCCCGATCCAGCTCGCGACGTAGCTTTCCGACTGGACGATTTCCTCACAGACCTGCTGTTCGATCTCCGCGCGTTCGCTCTCCTCGACGAGCGTCCGGGAAATTTCGCTGAGTAGCCCGTTGACACGCGTCAGGATGCGCTGGAGAACGGTGCGTTCGGCTGCCAGTTTTTCCGCCCGCTGTTCGGCCAGGCGCTCGGCCTCCTTTCGGTCACTCACGTCGTTCTGGAAGCCGACATAGTGGACGAGGTCATCGTCCTCGTCGTAGATGGGGGCGACAGTCAGCTCGTTCCAGAACGGCGTCCCGTCGCTCCGGTAGTTCCGAATCTCCACAGTGACCGGTTCTTCGTCCTCGATCGAGGTCGCCAAGTCGTCGACGACCTCGGGATCGGTCTCCGGTCCCTGCAGGACCCGAGGGTTCCGGCCAAGCATGTGCTCTTCACCGTAGCCGGTCAGCTCCGCCCACGCTTCGTTGACGAACACGAGAGGGTTCCCTGACAGCGACGGATCGCTCATCGTGATTCCGATCGGCGCCTCGTGGGCGGCGCGAGCGATGTCCTCCGGGGAGGGTCGGTGCTCCTCGATGTCTTCCTTGTTGACCGGTCGCGCCCCGTTGGCGGTCACTTCGGTCACCTCGGTTCGAAGCTGCCGCAGCGACTCGTCCCCGTTCTTGCGGAGGAATCGACTTACTCCGCTCTCGAACGCGCGTGAGGTGATTTCTTGCTCTTCGGAATCGGTAAAGAGTATGACGGGCAGCTCCGGATGGGTTTCCCGCACTGCCGAGAGCAGTGAGAGTCCGTCATCCCCCGGAAGTTCGTGCTCGCTTACGAGACAGTCGAACTGCTGTGTGGATAGTTTTGCAAGCGCTGTCGTTGCCTTCCTGACGTGTTCGACCCGACAGCCTGCATCCTCGAGCGTGGTTTCGACCGGCTGCGCCTCACCCTCCGGATACACCAGCAACGTCCGGGCACTGATCATAGTAAGGTATTGGATTCCGTTAGATAATAGCTTCCGGTATCTTTTACCAGAGATGCTCGGTAAACATCCCGACATCCGACGGTCCGGCTACGCATTCGGCATAATTGGTGTGGATACATTGGTGCCAATCTGCATCATACTAGTTAGGACACATCCTTTTATCATATACCCACTGTTGAGTAATTGTATCATGTTAGAGGCGATAGCAGGTGATGTAGCGACGGTAGCACAGTTCGGGACGTTCCTCGAGATGACACAACCCGAAATATTCGAGGCGGTACAGGACGATGCGCTGCTCAACGCCTCGTTCTGGGTGAACATCGCGCTTGCCGGGCTGTCGATCCTGCTGTTCGTGTATATGGGGCGTAACGTCGAAGATCCACGCGCCCAGTTGATTTTCGTGGCGACGCTGATGGTTCCGCTCGTGTCGATCTCCAGTTATACCGGACTTGTGTCCGGGCTGACAATCAGTTTCCTGGAGATGCCGGCAGGGCACGCATTGGCGTTTGAGGAGACGGGTGAGGCGGTGCTCACAATGTGGGGACGCTACCTCACCTGGGCACTGTCGACGCCGATGATCCTGCTCGCACTCGGTCTGCTTGCAGGGTCTAACCTGACCGATCTGTTCACGGCGATCGTCGCCGACATCGGGATGTGTGTGACCGGGCTTGCCGCCGCGCTGACCGTGTCCTCTCACGGTCTGCGCTGGTTCTGGTACTTCATCAGCTGCATGTTCTTCCTGGTCGTCCTCTACGTCCTGCTGGTCAAGTGGCCCGAGGACGCTCAGGCGAACGGGACGAACGAGATCTTCGACACGCTGAAGATCCTGACGGTCGTCATGTGGCTTGGCTACCCGATCTTCTGGGCGCTCGGTGCCGAGGGGATCGCGATCATCGAGAGCGTTGCAATTACGTCGTGGGCCTACAGTGGCCTCGACATCGTCGCGAAGTACATCTTCGCGTTCCTGCTGCTGAACTGGGTCGCCAGCAACGAGTCGATCATCGCCGACATGCCGTCGCTGAGTTCCGGTTCCGCCGCAACCGGTGCGGCTCCGGCTGACGACTGATCGAACGCATCGAGACGACCGTATTTTTTAGTGCGCGACGACGAGTACTCATCGATGAGTGACATCTCCAGCTCTACTGCGGAGCGTCTCGTGGCAGCACTCACAGGACAACAGTTAGACGGCGCGAGCAGACTGGCGCTCCTCCCGGGCTGGATCACCTTGCTGGCGACCTCGGTGCTCGTCACACTCGTCGGGCGGGATCTCCCGCTCTCAGTGCAGCTCCTGCCCCTGTTCCTGAGTGTCCTCCTGCTGGGGCTCCCCCACGGCGCGGTCGACCATCTCGTCACCCCCCGCGCGAGAGGGACGGGACTGACCGCCCGCTCGATGGCAGAAGTCGGGGTTGTGTACGCACTGCTTGGTGGAGGATATGCGGTGGTCTGGTTCCTGTCGCCTGCCGTCGCGTTCGTCTTCTTCATTCTTCTCACCTGGTTCCACTGGGGACAGGGTGACGTCCACCCGCTTCGTGAACTCGCCGGGGCGACACACATCCGTGGGACCGTCGGAACGGGCCTGACAGCGCTCGTCCGTGGTGGCGCACCCATGCTCGTGCCGCTGATCGCGTTCCCCGGCGAGTACCGCCGTGTCGCCGAATGGATCGTGGGCGTTGTCGATCCGGGTGCGGTCAGCGCACTGGATCCGTTCTTCACCGCCGAAGCGCGGTTCCTCGTCGCGGTGGTGTACGGCTCCCTTGTCGTTACTGCACTCGGCCTGGGGCGGCTCCGCGCGTCGAACACGCGCCCGTGGCGGATCGACGCTGCCGAAACGGCACTACTGATCGTGTTTTTTGTCTCCGTTCCACCACTGCTGGCGATCGGCCTGTATTTTTGCTTCTGGCACTCGCTCCGGCACGTCGTCCGGTTCCTGATGCTTGACGACGCCACGGAGCGAGCGATTGCCGACGGCGCTGTTGTCACGCCGCTTGCTCGGTTCGCTCGCGATGCCGCACCGCTGACTGCGCTCTCGATCGTGTTCGCGGTCGCACTCTACGTGTTGCTACCGGGGGCCACAATCGATCCCGGGAGCCTGCTGGGCGTCTATCTGGTCTTCATCGCCGTACTGACGCTGCCACACGTCGCCTTCGTCTCCGTACTCGACTACTACGACGGCTTCTGGCGATGATCGGATACCGGAACCGCTAATTTGGAACGCCCGGAATGCGTGGCTGTGACCGAACGCGATGGGACCCGTGTCGATTGCCACGTGAAGATACTCGACGAGGAGGTCGTTACGCGAGCGAAAGCACGCGATATCGACGTGCTGGTGTACGCCCCGCACTTTCTGCCTCTGCCGGAGATCGAACGCCGCGCGGATCGCTTTTCCGACGACGAACTGCTCGTGGTGCCCGCACGCGAGGTGTTTACCGGTTCGTGGCGCGAGCGCAAACACGTCCTCGCGCTGGGACTATCCGATCCGGTTCCCGACTTCATCTCGCTGGATGGCGCAATGGCCGAGTTCGATCGGCAGGACGCCACAGTGATCGTGCCCCATCCCGAGTTTCTCACAGTTGGGCTATCTGCAGCCGACATCGTGACCCATCGTAAGCGGATCGATGCCGTCGAGGCGTACAATCTAAAACACTGGCCGACTCACACTGCCCGGGCCCGCGAGATTGCCCGTACCGTTGACGCTCCGGTAACCGCGTCCTCGTACGCTCACCTCCCTTGCTCTGTCGGCCTGGCGTGGACGACATTCGGCCACGAGATCGGGACGGAAGCCGAGCTGTGTGCAGCGCTGCAGGACGGCGTCTCACGGCAGGCCTGTCGTCGTCGTGGCGCGCGCTATCGCTTGCAGTCGGTCGCGGAGTTCGCCCATCTCGGCTGGGAGAACACCGGGAAGAAGTTCGATCGGATCCTCCTCTCGGAAACCGAGCCAACACATCCCACCCAACCACTCTATGCGGACCGCTTCGAAGATGTCTCGGTATACTAGATGCCGACCGATGACCGTGCCGCGTCGAGCGCCATCAGTGGGACATCGTAGATGATCAGTGCTGCGACGACGAGTTCGGCCATCGTGACCACGATCGTCATCAGGGTCGATCGATTGCTACTCACGGCAACGCCGATCGGCAAGCCGAACTCCTTCTTCCAGATCGGGTAAAACAGCGCAATGCCACGCTTGCTCCCGGCAATGTCGAGCACATAGTGTGTCAACACGCCGATCCAGACGTACTGGAGATTACCGTCGAAAAAGTACGGGAACGCGACGAACAATGCCAACACGGGCAGATTGTGTAGGGTCTTGCGGTGTTTGCCAAAGTCCGTGTCGACGTCGGGAAACAGCGCGCCGAGCGTGACGGGGATGCCGACTGCGACCATCGTGATAAACGTGGTCTCGTCACCGGCCGGTTCGAGCAGGTAGGCGAGACCGACGCTCAGAAAGACGGCGTTGAGGACGTGTCCTTTTTTATTCATCGGGTGTACCCTATGTCTCCTATCGCCCGCCGAATGATACTTTCCCTTTGATTGCCGGTTGACTTCCTATCGGATCTCAGCAAGGGTATCCTCGAGCGCCTGTCGAACGGTAGCCGACCGGACCGCAGCACGATCCCCGTCGAACTCGTAGCGTGAGACCGTCGTGTACGAATCGTTCGTGTCCCACGGGGCGGCGTACGCGACGGCGATATACACCGTTCCGACGGGGGTCGCCTCGGTTCCGCCACCCGGCCCTGCGACGCCGGTTATACCGACGCCCCAGGTCACGTCGGCAGTATCCCGGACCCCGCTGGCCATCTGTCGGGCGACAGGTTCGCTGACCGCGCCGTGAGCATCCAGATCTTCGCGATCGACGCCCAGCAGTTGTCGCTTGGCGTCGTAGGCGTACGTCACCAGCGAGCGGTCGAAGTAGTCACTGGCCCCGGGAACGGTAGTGAGTGCCGCCCCGAGGAGGCCCCCGGTACATGACTCGGCCGTGGCGATGGTTGCCTCCCGCCGACGAAGCTCGTCGCCGAGCTCCGTGGCGAGGTCGGTTCCGACCGGTGTGTTGCTGTTGCCCGGATCGCTCATACTGGCGCATCGGTCGGCACCGTCTTGAATCCATGTCGTCTCGAAAGAGACTCCTATCGCCGGTCGAACGGGGTGACATGAGCAACGACCGGCCGCTGTTCTTTCAGGTCATGCAGTATGCCGACCGCGCTGATGGCGATGTCATCAACATGGTGAGCGGTAGTCCCGACTGGGAACCCCCCGCCGCGTTGCGCGAGGGGCTCGTCGAGTACGCAGATAGCGAACCCGACGCGTTCCAGTACCAGCCCAGCGAGGGCCTGACGAAGCTCCGCGCCGAGATTGCAGAGCGTCGGGGTGTCGAGCTCGAACAGGTCGTCGTCACCAACGGCGGCGCGGAGGCGAACTACCTAGCGATGGCCGCAGCGCTGGAGCGATCCGCGGGGGACGAGGTCCTGCTCACCGACCCGGTGTACCCCTACTATCCACGCAAAACCGAGCTCCTGGGTGGGACCCCCGCGTCTATCCCGGTCGATGCGGATGGCACGCTCGACCCTGCACAGGTCCGTGACGCAGCCAGCGAGGAGACGGCAGCGATCGTCGTCACGACCCCGAACAACCCGACGGGTGCGGTCTACGACGAGCAGACGATGCGAGCGCTCGTGGCGATCGCGGAGGACGTAGACGCAGTGGTGATCAGCGACGAAGTGTACGATCACTTCGACTACTCCGGCACGTTCACGAGCGCGCTGGCGGTCGATTCCTCGCATCGGATCGTCACCAACTCCTTCTCGAAGTCGATGGCCATCACGGGCTTTCGGGTGGGCTACGTTGTCGTCCCCGAGGAGCTGGTCGACGCCGTCCAGACGCGACACATGCTGGTAAACGTGGCAGGGAGCCGCCCCGCTCAGTACGCCGTCCTGCAGGCGCTACGAGAGACCGAGACGGCCTACTATCGGGAGAATCGCGAGCGGATGCGTGCGCGAATCGACGCCTTCACCAGTGGGCTCGAACGGGCGGGAGCCGAGTACACGATGCCGGACGGCGGCTTCTACGTCCTCGCACGGTTCCCCGACTTCCCGGGGACGCTGGAAAACGTCGAGCAGTTAATCGACGACGTCGGGGTCGCCGGGATGCCCGGTGAGGCGTTCGGGCGTACACGCGAGGAGTGGATTCGCTTCGCGCTGCTCTCGCCGCGTTCGGAGGAGGCCGCGGGTCGGCTCGCGGAGTATTTCTAGCGCAGCCCTCTCGGGGTAGTCGGACTGTTGGTCGGCCCTGCACACCGACCCCGTGCGTCCACGTACTCTCGCCGCCCGATCCCGTATAAACCGACGGGTACACAAGTCCCCGCGCGGTAGCGCGGGTATGAGCAGCATCGACGTCGAGGCAGTCGACGAAGTCGACGAGGAGTCCGCAGAGCCCGCGGACGCGGCCGATGAGCCGAATGGCGAGGAGGGTATCGAGGTCGACGTCGAACCGAGCGTCGAGATAACACCGGAGACTCCCGAGTACGTCCTCTACGGCGGAAAAGGCGGCGTCGGGAAGACGACGATGGCCGCGGCGACCGCTCTGGCCAGCGCGGAGTCGGGGACAAAGACGCTGGCCGTCTCGACGGATCCGGCCCACTCCCTGTCGGATACGTTCGAAACCGACATCTCGCCGCGCCCGGAGCGGATTCGCGAGGATGTCCCGTTGTATGCCGCGGAGATCGATCCGGACGACGCGATGGAGGAGAACGCGGCGATGTTCGGTGCGGGCGGTGGACCGGAATCCGGGACAGCAGACAGTGCGGAAGCTGGTGCCGGGGACGGTCCGCAGGCTGGTGCTGGGGGGCTTGGCGATCTGCTCGGCGGCGACGGACCGATGGACATGCTGATGGGCGGCTCGATGCCCGGCTCCGACGAGGCGGTGGCGATCCAGAAGCTCATCGAGTATATGGACGATCCGCGCTTCGACCGGGTTGTCGTCGATACTGCGCCGACCGGCCATACTCTGCGACTGCTCGAACTCCCGGAGATTATGGATACCATGGTCGGCCGGATTCTCACGATGCGCGAGCGCTTCAGTGGTATGCTCGACGGGCTCAAGGGGATGTTTGGCGGGGAGGACGTCCCAGACGAGGGCGGCGTCGACGAACTGCGCGAGCTCAGCGAGCGGATCGAACGCCTGCGAGGGACCCTGCGTGATCCAGCACAGACCGACTTCCGCGTCGTGATGGTACCCGAGGAGATGAGCGTCTTCGAGAGTCAGCGCCTCGTCGACCAGCTAGCCGAGTTCGAGATCCCCGTCGGGACGGTCGTCGTCAACAGGGTGATGGAGGACCTGGCCGACGTAACCGACGACGTCGACGCGGACCAGTTTGTCACGCCGGATCTCGAGGACTGTGCGTTCTGTCAGCGTCGCTGGGACGTCCAGCAGGAGGCGTTGTCCTCGGCCCACGAACTGTTCCGCGGCCACGAGATCAAGCGCGTTCCGCTCTTTGCCGACGAAGTACGGGGTGAACGGATGCTTCGAACGGTAGCCCGCTGTCTCACCTGATCTATAATTGTCGTCGATTCTACCTGTCAGTGCAACGGTCGACACTGCGCTGTCGGTGGTCGTGGCGACAGTCGTGCTTACGGTACTCGGCGTCCTGATCAAGTACTTCGGTGCTGTCGAACTGATCGCTGGCTACGAGACGTCGACGTGATCAGACGAACCGCCTGGCGACGCCAAAGAGCGCGTCCCGGATCGGATCGGGCGCGATGCGTGCAAGCGAACTCAGCTTGCCGAACTGACCCACCGGATAGCGTGGCTTGGGGTTCGGGCTGTTTGCCGCTTCGAGGATAGTTTCGGCAACCTCGCGGGTCTCGACCGCACCGAACCCGCCGCCGCCGATCAGCGACGTATCTTCGATCACCGAATAGAACCAGTCGTACGCGCCCGACCGTTCCAGTGTCTCGGTTCGAGAGACGACCGTGTCACTGAACGAAGTGTTCACCGGCCCCGGTTCGACCAGCGCGACGTCGATGTCGAACGGTTCGATCTCCGCGCGGAGCGCGTCGCTCATCGCTTCGAGGGCGAACTTCGACCCGCAGTAGACGCCCCCGCCGGGATAGGCGACCCGGCCGGCGACGCTGGAGACGTTGACGATGGTTCCCCGCTCGCGGTCTCGCATGTGTGGCAGGACGGCTCTGGTGAGCCGGTGTGGCCCGTAAACGTTGACGTCGAACTGCTTGTGGACGACCTCAGCTGGGACCTCCTCGATCGGCCCCATCTGGCCGTAGCCGGCGTTGTTGACGAGGACGTCGATCCGCCCCGTCTCGCTGATTACGCGCTCTACCACCTGTCGGACCTGATCCCCGTCGGTGACGTCCAGTTCGGCCGTGTTACAGCCAGCGTCACCGAGATCGGCGATATCGTCGGTGTCGCGTGCGGTGACATACACGGTCCAGCCGTCGTCGTCGAGAAACGCTTTCGCGGCCTCGCGTCCGATCCCCGACGAACAGCCGGTGATCAGCACCGTCTTCAGTTTCCCCTCACGGGGCGGCGTCTCGCCCGTCTCGTCGTCTCGCGTATCGGCCATACCCATCAATTAGCCGCCAAGTAATTAAGCGTGGGAGAAGTCCCGGTGCGAGCCCCGGCGGAGTCACTCGGCGACGTGGGATTTGGCCTCCTCGGCGTATGCATCGGCCCGTCGCGTCGGCTCGGGAAGCTTGTATCCCTCCGCAAGTGCGAGCGCGAGATCGGCCGCCGTTGCCGCGCCGACCCGGTGTCCCGGACTAACGTACAGCGGATTGATGTGGCGATCCGGCGAATCGTACTGGCGCGTCTGGACGGCGTAGCCGATCCGTTCACCCGCCGGCGCGGTGACGTCCTCGTCGCTTTCGATCGGAACGCGCTCGCCCGCCGCGAGCCCCTCGACCGATCGGGTTGGCGTCCCACACAGCAGGCTCTTGGCGACGCCGATGCTCGGTACGTCGAGCACGACTCCCATGTGGGTCGCGATCCCTGCTTCACGGAAGTGGATCCGGCCGCTACCGTCGAAGACGAACAGGTCGGGTGTGGTCGACAGCTCTGTGACAGCATCGAGAATTGGCCCGCCCTCACGGAACGCCAGCAAGCCGGGAATGTAGGGGATCGAGAGATCGGTGACGGCGTAGACACGCTCGACGACCTCGCCTCCGCGTGAGACGACGATCGCGCTGATCACCCGGTCGTCGAGAAACGCCTGATCGATGCCAGCGACGAGCGGGGGGTCCTCGTCCGGCGTCGCAAGCGGGCCATCAATGATCGTTGCCGGATCGAACTCGAAGTCGTCCTCGAACCTCGCTTCGCTGGCAATATCGCGCTGCTGGGCTTTCATTGTCTCGCGTCCCCTGTCGGGATCGGGCACGAGATCGGGACGTGCCAGCTTTGGCGGGCCGTTCATCGTTCAGAATCGGCCGCGACCCGGACCGCCGGGGCCGCCCGGACCGCCTGGGCCACCGGGACCGCGACCGCCGCCCAGCTGGACCTGATTCGGCGTTCGGATCTGGCCTTTGACGTAATTGCCGTAGACCAGTCCGATACCGAGACCGATGAGGTGAGCGATGTGTGCGACGCCTGCGCCAACCCCCGGGGCGCTGGCTGCGAACACCGAATAGCCCGCGAACAGCACGGTCAGCAGCCAGATCGGCATCGGGAGGATGAAGTAGACGTACACCTTGAGCCCTGGGTTCAGGATCGTCAGGACGCCCATGATCGCCAGGGCTGCGCCGCTGGCTCCGAGTACAGGCACTGCATCGCCCATGAGAATACCGATGCCGATCTGTCCGAGCCCGGCGAGGATCCCACTCACGATGAACAGTACGGCGAACTCCCGCGAGCCGATGTAGTCCTCGACCAGTCGGCCGAAGAAGTAGATCACGATGCTGTTGACCGCAATGTGGAACAGTCCGCCGTGTGCGAAGATCGACGTGACCCACGTCCAGAGGTATAGCGGGTTCTGCGGATCGAGCGTGAAGAGGGCTCTGAACACTGTCGGATCGTAGAAGCTTGGGTTTCCGACAACCCCGGTGAACGTCTGAACGGCTAGCTGGGCGGCAAACGTGATCCACATCAACACGAGGAACACGAACGTCATGTTGCCACGGAAGTAACCCAGCGGCCCGCCGGGTCCGGTGTCGATGCCGATCCGGTCGAGCAGGCTCTGCGAGCCGCCGGGGTCGTCGACGCTATCGTCGAACCCGCTGTCGAAGACACCCCCGGGATCGTTCCACTGTGCGAGTCCCGGACAGTCGTGGTTCTCCGGCAGGCGATGCTCCGGACAGAAGGTACCGCCGCACTCGCTGCAGTTGTACGGCATGTTCTCTTCGCGCCCACACACGTCGCATTTCGCCATTTGCTATCCCTTCGGGCGGCCGTCAAAAGGGGTTTGCGGTCCGATTTCGCCGTGGCTTTTTGCCCGTCGACACCCCACTGGAGAGTATGCAGGAGTACCAGCGCAAACAGCTCCTCGAACGCGTCGACCGCGAGGGCGCGACGGTCGGCACGGAGATCCCCGAACGGATCGCCGTCCAGGGTGAGGAGATCGAGCTGCAGGAGTTCGTCTTCGAGATCAAGCGACGCGAGACCTATCCGGCGAGCGAACGCGAACGGGTCGACCGGGCGAAAAAGAACCTGCGCCGCGAGCGGCTCCAGCGGCGGCAGCGCATCGAGGACGGCGAGATCAGCTTCGACGAGGGTGAGCGACTCGCCCGATCGATCGTCGGTATCGATCGTGCGCTCAACGCTCTGGAGAACCTCCAGCCCACTGACCTCGAACGCGAGGCGATGGCCCAGGAGGCCGCCGATAAGAAACGCTGGATGTCCTTCCTCAAACAGGCGCTTGGCCACGAAGACACGAGCTCGGGACGTCTCGGCGGGTCGGGGAGGGGCCGATGACGACCGACGACGAGATCGTCGCCGAGCTCGAAGCGATGGCCGATCTGCTCGAAGCGAAAGACGTCGAATACAAGCCCCGCGCCTACCGGCGCGCCGCCGAGAACATTCAGGAACATCCGGGGTCGGTCGCCTCGCTCGCTGCGGAGGGCACCGACGCGCTCGACGAGATCGACGGGGTCGGCGACGCCATCGCCGCCAAGATCGTCGAATACGTCGAGACGGGCACGATCGAGGAGCTAGAGGAGCTTCGCGGCGAGTTGCCGGTCGAGATGGACGCACTCACGCGCGTCGAGGGGGTCGGCCCGAAGACCGTCGGTACATTGTACCGGGAACTCGGCGTCCGGACGCTTGCGGATCTGGACCGAGCCGCCCGCGAGGAGCAGATCCGCGATCTCTACGGGTTTGGACCCAAGACCGAACAGAACATTCTGGAGAACATCGAGTTCGCCCAGACCGCCCGCGAGCGCGAGTTGCTGGGTGACGGTCGCCCGCTCGCCGACGCGCTCGTGGGGTATCTCGAAGACAGCGAGCCGGTCGAGCGCGTCGCGGTCGCCGGGTCGATCCGGCGGTGGCGCGCGACGATCGGCGATGTCGATGTGCTGGTCGGGGCCGAGGATCACGCCGCCGTCCTCGAGGCCTTCACCGACTGGGAGCGCGTCGAATCGGTGATCGAGTCCGGCGAGAACAAGGCAAGCGTCCGGGCGGGCGGCGGTGTCCGGGTCGACATTCGTGTCGTCGTCGACGCGGAGTTCGGGAGCGCGTTGCAGTACTTTACGGGAAGCAAAGAGCACAACGTCGACCTGCGTAACTACGCGCTGGACCGGGACGTCAAACTCAACGAGTACGGCGCGTTCGACATCAGCGACGTGGCGGATCCCGAGAGCGACCAGCGCGTCGGCGAGCGGATCGGTGGGCATACCGAAGCGAGCATGTACGACGCCCTCGACCTGCCGACGATCCCGCCGGAGCTTCGCGAGGGGCGCGGCGAGATCGAGGCCGCGGCGGCGGGCGAGCTTCCCGACCTCGTCACCGAGGCCGACGTTCGGGGGGACATCCACGCGCACACGGACTGGTCGGACGGCGGCTTCACGATCGAGGAGATGGTCGAACAGGCCGCCGCGTTCGGCCACGAGTATCTCGCAGTGACCGACCACGCGAGCGGCCCCGGTATCTTCGGGAATACGGGTCTGGACGACGACGAACTGATCGAACAGATCGAGGCCGTCGAGGACGTTGCCGCCGAGGCCGGGATCGACGTGCTGACCGGCGTCGAGGCGAATATCGACGCCGGTGGCGGGCTCTCGGTCGGCGACGACGCGCTCGACGCGCTCGACGTGATCGTCGCCTCGCCACACAGCGCGCTCGACGCCGACATGGAGTCGGCAACTGACCGGCTCACGACGGCGATGACGCACCCGGCGGTCGACGTGCTGGGGCATCCACATGGTCGCCTGCTGAACCAGCGGTCCGGGCTCGAACTGGACATCACCGAGCTCGCCGCCGTGGCAGCCGAGCAGGACGTCGCCCTCGAAGTCAATAGCAACCCTGCGCGGCTGGACCTGTGGGGGCGTCCGGTCCAGGTCGCCGTCGACGCCGGTGCGCCGATCGCCGTCAACACGGACGCTCACAGCCCCGGCGAGTTCGCCAATGTCCGCTACGGCGTCCACACCGCACGTCGCGGCTGGGCCGAGCCGGGCGACGTCATCAACACGTGGCCGATCGACGATCTGCGGGAGTTCCTGCACTGAGATGGCGCGCTTGCTCGTCGACGCGATGTGTGGCCGACTGCCGCCGTATCTTCGGCTTTGCGGGCACGATACGGTCTACGCCCCGGATCGCGGGATCGAGGACGATGACGCCGTGCTCGCGGTCGCGGACGCCGAAGACAGGACGATTCTGACACGGGACCGGGAGCTGTCGGACCGGGCCGAGCGAGCCGTACTGCTGCGGAGCCGTGGAACCGACGCCCAGCTCGCCGAACTCGCGGCCGCAGGGATCGAGCTGAGCCCGACCGAGACGCCCCAGCAGTGCGGTCGGTGTAACGGGCCTGTCGAAGCGGTTTCCGGAGCCGAGCCGGGGCTTCCCCAGTACGTGCCGGACGAACTGCCATGCGACGAGGAAGGGGCAACGCTGTGGCGCTGTCGCTCCTGCGGACAGTACTTCTGGAAAGGGGGTCACTGGGAGCGGATGACCGAAACGCTCGACGGTGTCCGGTGATCAGCGGTTCGGCTCCCACTCCTCGCAGGCGTCCATATCCTCCATAACCTCGCCGTCGTAGCCACAGTACGGCTGCATTCCGGCCGAGGAGTTGACATAGCGGAAATGCTCGCAGTTGCCGCAGTATCGATCGCCGACGTCCTTTGCGGTCGAGGACGAGCCCGGCGAGTCCTCCAGTGGTGAACTGATATCGCTCGTGCTCGCCCCGCCGTCACTGGCCGTGCCCGAGGGGCCAAGTCCGCCTGCACCCCCACTGGAGCCGCCTCGTGTCGAGCCGCCGGTCGACGTGCCGTACGTCCCCGGCGTCCGGTCGGTCTCGCGCGACGAACCGGACTGGCTGGCCTCGCCTCGGGCGGCATCGCCCGCCGTTCCGGATCTGTTCGTCTGCGTTTCGACCTCGCCATCCGGTGTCCCGCCGAGCATCCCGATGCCGCCGAGGCTCCCCGACTGGACCTCCGATCGGTTCACCTCGACGACCCGCGTCTCGCCGCTTTCGGTGCGTACCTCCAGCGAGACGGTGCCGCCGGGATCGTTGCGCTCTTTGAAGTTCGCGATGCCGACGAACAGGCAGCCAAGCGTGATCATGACCCCGAGGAAGTAGACGCCGAGGACGTACGGCGTCAGGTTCTGGTTGTAGCCCGCCCAGTCGCTGGGATAGGCGTGCCAGAACAGTGCAACGCCGAGGACGGCGATACTCGCGCCGATCACCGAGGCGGCGCGGAGGCGTTCGCTAGCAGGAAGGATCGTGGAGACGCCCAGCAGTGTCGCTGGAACGCCAAGTCCGGCCAGGATACCGCCGATCAGGTTCGGTGTGAACTCGCCGTCGATCCCGACGAGGCCGGGCAGCCCGGTCGTCGCGACGAGCATCGCGAGGATGGTCAGCACCGCTCCCGCGACGAACAGTCCGCTGCCGACGTAGAGCCGCCGGACGTCTTTGACCTCCCCGACGTGGCCCTCGTAAACGTCCGCGAGGCTAGTCATACTTGCCGTATTGTAGCCCCTCATACATAACAGTATGTCAGACATCGCCGCTCAGGGATCGCCGCGCCGTCAAGTATTGCCGTTCTCCGCCCAGCGTGAAACAAAGTTGGCTACACCGGCGGGTAGAGTCGGGCGACGCCGTGAAGCGAAACACATAATCGCCGGGACCCTGAACGTCGATATATGTCAGACGACGACGCGGAAGCAGAGGAGCCTGCCGTCGAGTTAGGCGACGGAACGCCCGTGGAAGGCGCACCGCTCGCCCGTCCGGCGTCCCGGCTCACGTGGCCGGTCGAGCGAAGCGAAGTCGTTCGTCGCGAGGGTGAGACGACGATCCGGACGCCCGACGGTCCGCAGACGCTCGAATCGCTGCTGGACGACGTCGAGACGACGTACTTCCAGAGCCGTCAGGAGTTCGTCGACGACATCGAAGCCGTCATCGGTGACGGTCCAGTCGCGACCAGCTGATACGGTGTGACCGAACTCGCGAGCACTGCGCGCCGGAGGCTTTCGTCGCTTACCTGGATACAGCGCTCACTCATTGTAGCCGCGGGACTGTTGGTCCTCTACCAGTACTGGTCGACGAGCGGACTGACCGAACGCGTCGTCCGTGACATGCTCGTGTTCGTGGTCGGCCCGCTCGCGCTCGCGCTCGCTCACGGTCGCCGGATCGGCTGGCAGGTCGACCGGGTTGCGGTCCGAAACACCATCCTCCTGTCGGCCTTTGTCCTGCCCTTCTATATCGTCGGCTCGACGCTTCCGAGCATCCGGTCGTTCTATCCGATGTGGTTTACGACGCTGGCGCTGGGCGAGTTCCTCCCCCACGCCATCCAGCTGTTCTTGCTCGCGCTGGCGACCGAGACGTACTTCCGGGGGCTGCTCTGTGTGGGCGTTCGCGACCTCGGGTTCAAATGCGTCTTCATCAGCCCCGTCGTCTACGCCCTGTTGCACGCCGGAAAGCCGCCGATCGAGTTCGTGCTCTCGGGGCCGACCGACGTCCTATTTGGAACCGTGGATTACTACAGCAACTCGATTCTCCCCTCGGTCGTCGCCCACGGTGCCGGGCTCGTCCTGCTCGACTGGCTGGTGCTGCGTGATCCCGTCATCCCGCCCGAGATAACGCTGCGGGCGCTCCGGTGGGTGCCGGTGCCCCTCTAGCGCCGCAGGTTTTTGCCGATCGGGGCCGAACCGCGTGTATGTCGCTGCCATACGATCCGGCCGAGCTGACCGACGAAGATATCGGCGAGAAACGCGCAACGCTGGAGATGGGCCACGAGGAAGCGATCGAACACGTCCGTGAGGTCTGTGCCGAGGTCGGCTTCGGCATCCCCGTCGAGTTCTCTCCCTCCGAGTTGCTCAACGAGAAAGTCGATGCCGACCGGGATCCCTACTACGTGCTGGGCGCGTGCAACCCGAAGATCGCGAACCGTGCCCTCGACGTCACCAAGTCTATCGGCGGCCTCTTTCCCTGCAACATGATCGTCTGGGAGGAAGCGCCGGGCAGGCAGGTCGTCTACCACGTCTCGATCATGAAACTCGCACACATGTCGGGGATGGTTCCACCGGACAGCGAGGAGTGGGACGCGATCCTCGACGAGACCGGCGAGATGACCGAGGAAGCCTTCGAGAAGATCGAAGCGCAGGCCTGAGCGGTTTCAGAAATCGCTCAACTGCGACTGGATCCCCGCGACCATATCGGACTTTCGCCGGAGCTCGCCAATCGAGATCGGGAGCTGTGATTCCAGCCCCGTGATCGCGTCCCGGAACGTCTCCGCGGTGGCGTGTTTCCCGGCGAGCGTGGGCGGGATCTCCGCGCCGGGCACGTCCCGGCCGCCGTCGGGGTCGAACGCGTTCCGGACGCTCTCGCGGATCTGCCAGACGCCGACGGGAGCCCAGTACTCGTCGGTGACCTCCCGCAGGACGAGACACTTGGCCTGGCGGCCCTCCTCTGCGAGATGTTCGAGGACGCCCAGACGGCTGGCGTAATACGCGCCCGCGGTCTCCTCGACGTAGCCCGTGCGGCCCTCGTAGCCCTCCGAGGCGCTGGCGAGCCAGTAGCCCGAGTCGACGGTCGGGTTCCAGACGCTGCCCGGCGCTTTCATCTCGACGAGCTCGAACTCCCACTGGCCGGGCGTGAGCACGATCCAGAAGCGGTTGCCCATGAACTCGTTGTACCAGACCTGCGTCTCGTCGATGCTCGTTGCGTTTCGCAGGGTCCCACGCAGGTACTTGCCGATCGTGTCGTCGACCGCGGTGATCGACCAGCGCGTCGGGACGAGTCTGCGATTTTCTCCTTGCCCGAGCGCGCCCGCCGAGAGGATCTCGCGGATGTCGTAGACGTCGAAGCCGCGCCGGTAGAGATACGTCATCGCGCCCTCGGCCTGCCAGTCGTCGTCTTCGAGGGTCTTCTTTACGGGACGTGGGACGTAGGGGTTCTCGGTTAGATCGACCGACTCCGCGGCGACGTTCGGCCCGGTCGGCGCGGCGATGTCGTCGACGTCGACGCCGAGATCCGGCCGGCCATCCAGTCCGATCTCGACGTCGACCGGGTTCCCGGCGATCGCGACCTCACGCTGTGCGCCGAGCATCCCGTCCCACGCGTCGGCCACTGCTGGCGTCGTTTGCCCGGCACGGCGTCCCGGAGCGTCCACGTCGACGCGCTGCTGGGAGTTCATCAATCCCGTCCGGCGCTGAAACACGTCGTCGATGGAGTAGCCCTGCCGGTACCAGCTATCGTCGGTTACATAGTCGCCAGCCCGATCCTCATCGCCGACCGGCGAGAGGATACCGGTCGAGACTGCGGGGTAGTTCGAAGTGCCGACGAACACCGACGGCGACGTGGATCCGACCATCGTGTCGTCCTGAATCGCGTCCTCGAACCGATCGGCGACGCGGTCGATATACTCCGTGATCTCGTAGGACTTCTCCTCGGCGAGGCGGCGACGCTCTGCCGCTTCGTCCCGTTCTAGCCCGTCGACGAACTCGTCGAGGCGCATTCGGTCGTAGTTGGTCGTTCCCGGTGAAGAATCTTCGTTTCGTGGAGCCCGTGTCTCGGCGTCGGGGCTCTCGCGGCGGCACAATCCGACGCAGGGTACCTAAACGGGTCCACCGGGGGGCGAGAGAAGACGGAGCGAAACAAAAGCGGATCACGACGCAGTCGCTGGGGAGGAGAAGCGTCGAAAACGACCGCCGACTCAGCTGTGGATGCCCATCGCTTCGATCTGCTCTTGATACCGGTTCCGGATCGTCACTTCCGTCACCTGCGCGACATCGGCGACCTCGCGCTGGGTCTTTTTCTCGTTACAGAGCAGGGATGCGGCGTAAATGGCGGCAGCAGCGTAGCCGGTCGGTGATTTTCCGGAGAGCAGTCCTTTCTCGGCGGTCGTTTCGATAATCTCGTTGGCTTTCGTCTGTACTTCCTCGGACAGTTCGAGTTCGGAACAAAAACGGGGGACGTACTTCTTCGGATCGACGGGTTTCATTTCGAGACCGAGTTCCTGGGAGATGTATCGATACGTTCGACCGATCTCCTTGCGCTCGACCCGAGAGACCTCGGAAATCTCTTCGAGGCTGCGTGGGATTCCCTCCTTGCGACAGGCCGCGTACAGCGCGCTCGTCGCGACGCCCTCGATGGAGCGGCCGCGGATGAGATCCTCTTTAAGCGCTCGCCGATAGATCACCGAGGCGACCTCGCGTACCGAGCGGGGGACGCCGAGTGCGCTCGCCATCCGGTCGATCTCACTGAGTGCGAACTGCAGGTTCCGCTCGCCCGCGTCCTTCGTCCGAATCCGTTCTTGCCACTTGCGCAATCGGTGCATCTGGCTTCGTTTCTTCGAGGAAATGGAGCGACCGTAGGCGTCCTTGTCCTTCCAGTCGATCGTCGTCGTTAGCCCCTTGTCGTGCATCGTCTGGGTGGTCGGCGCACCGACCCGGGACTTCTCCTGCCGTTCCTGATGATTGAACGCCCGCCACTCCGGGCCGGGATCGATCTTCTCTTCCTCGACGACGAGGCCGCAGTCTTGACAGACCAGTTCTCCACGATCAGAGCTCTTGACGAGGTTATCAGAGCTACACTCCGGGCATTCCCGGACGCCCTCGCTTTCCTCCTCCCCTTGCTCCGTCGTTTGTTCGCGCTCCCGCTGGCGAGTGGACCGTGTCATCGCATTTTTATAGTAGTACTACCGACACACTTAAACCCTCGGTAAGTATTTTGTGGCTCTCGACAGGTCAGTTACTCGTTCGTTTCTCCACCAAAGCGCCGTCTGCTGAATACCGATGGTAACGACCACCGGAAACGGAAACACATATATGCCGAATAGGCTGACCTTGCGTCAATGCCAGTCCACGAGTGTGATGTCGAGGATGCGCGCGACCGGCTCCAGGAGGGTGGTGTCGAGATCGCCGACGGCAACACGGACCACGAGCAGTGGCGGGCATCGACCGAGGGTGCAACGGCAGTCGCCTACGACGACAAGGTCGTCGTGCAGGGCGCGCGCCCGCAGGAGATCGAGGCCCTGCTCAGGGACGAAGGCGGTCGCACACACGTATACTTCGACGGCGCGTGTCGGGGGAATCCGGGACCCGGCGCAGTTGGCTGGGTGCTGGTAAACAGCGACGGGATCGTCGCGGACGGCGGCGAGCGGATCGGCGAGACGACGAACAACCGGGCGGAGTACGAGGCATTGATCCGCGCGTTGGAAGCCGCCCGGGATTTCGGCTTCGACCGGGTCGATGTCCGGGGCGATTCGGAGTTGATAATCAAGCAAGTCCGTGGTGAGTGGGACACGAACAACCCCCAGTTGCGTCAGCTGCGCGTCCGCACCCGCGAACTACTGGACGGGTTCGATGCGTGGTCGCTCGAACACGTCCCCCGAGAGATCAACGACCGGGCGGACGAACTGGCCAACGAGGCACTGGACGATGGCTGAGCTGCCCACGGACGTCATCGAGGAAGCCGAACGGCTCACCCGACTGGCCCGAGAGGCGAGTGCGGACAGCGAGCAGACGGCCTATCGGGACAGACGGGACGAACTGCTCGCCGACGAGTCGTTCGAGGCACGGATCCGTTCGGAGGACTCACGGGACGTGTTGGTGTTACATCCCACTGAGTGGCTCGACGACGGGACGATCCGGCCCGACCGCATCGAAGACACCGATCGCGCCGTCGAGATCCCGCTAACCGGCCCGGGCGATCCCGACGACTGGGAGACGGTTCACAGTCACAACGCGGACGTCGTCGCGCGGGTTCGTGAGCAGTATGGGGACCTCCACGGGGATAACGCACGGGCACTGGCTGACTTTATGGAGAACCACTATGCACGACCGATCGAATCGGCGTCAGCAGCGGAGTTACACGAATTCCGCACGGAGTACTACAGGCGGAACGTCTGGCCAACCGAAGAACAACGGACTCTCGTAGATCGGTCGATCGCAATCGTCTTCGAGATGACCGATCGCAGAGTCCCCGAGTATTAGACTTCGCCGTCGACGAGCGTCTGGAGCCGTGCTCCGCGCTGTTCGTCGGCGCCGAGCTTCGAAATCGACCACTGTAGTTGCTCGAAGAGCGCGCTCTCGCCCTCCGTAGTCAGCTCGTACTGATTCGTTCGCTTGTCCAGCTCGCTCTTTTCGACCAGTCCGAGCTCGACCAGCTCGTCGAGGTTCGGATAGAGCCGACCGTGGTTGACTTCGTCCTCGTAGTACGATTCGAGCTCCCGCTTGATTGCGAGCCCGTACATCGGCTCCTCGGACAGGATAATCAAAATATTTTGCTGAAACGCGGTCAAATCGCGGACAATGCCCACTTCGGCGGCGCTCTGTGCCTCTGACATGGCTAGATGTACAAAATAAGCCAAGATATTTAACACTTCTTAACCATTGTTCGATATTATAAGGTTATATTTGGGGAATTTATGAAGATGCAGCTAACAACGCCGGCCGCCGAGGAGCTTGCAATCCAGCGAGGATAATGGATCTCACTACATGATAACGGTCGGATCCCGAAAGTACTTTTTGGCCGCCCCGGGGAGAATAGGCTGCATGACGAACCTCTGGGAAGACCTCGAAACCGGGCCGGACGCGCCCGACGAGATCTACGCTGTCGTCGAATGTCTGAAAGGCGAGCGCAACAAGTACGAGTACGATAAGGACGTGCCGGGTGTCGTGCTGGATCGTGTCCTGCACAGCAATGTCCACTACCCGAGCGACTACGGCTTTCTCCCTCGCTCGTACTACGACGACGAGGATCCGTTCGACGTGCTGGTGCTCGTCGAGGATCAGACCTTCCCCGGCTGTGTGATCGAGGCTCGCCCGGTTGCGCTGATGAAGATGGACGACGATGGCGAGCAAGACGACAAGGTGATTGCCGTTCCGACCGAAGATCCCCGCTACGACCATATCGAGGATCTGCAGGACCTGCCCGACCAGCTTATCGACGAAATCGACGAGTTCTTCAAGACATACAAGAACCTCGAAGCTGGCAAGGAAGTCGAGACGCTCGGCTGGGAAGACAAAGCGGCCGCAAAAGCCGCCATCGAGCACTCGATGGAGCTCTACGACGAGCACTTCGATAGCCCGCGCAACTGACCGCGGTCTCCTCTGATACTCCCGAGTTATTCTGCGCCCAGGAGCCATAAGTTATGAGCATGGGTAATTTTTTACTCATCCGACGGCTACATCCACGTACGATGGCAACCAGTGATACCCCGCCTGACGTGCTCGATGTCGATCGATCGGGGGACGGTCCCGGACCCGAGGATAGCCTCGGAATCGACCACCTGACTGTCGTACCGGAGAACTTCGATCCCGAGAACGATACAGCCGACGGGTGAAGTAGGCCGATTCCCGACCGTGACGGCTGCAAGGATTGACGCGACCAGTGACGAGCGGCCGGTCTCACAGTGAAAAGAACCTTCTTGTAGCAGTCTATGCTAACCTTTCATATGGGTCTATTCGATCGGCTACGCGGCGACGACGTACCGCGCGTCGCCTTTTTTGGCATCGACGGCGTGCCGTACAGTCTGCTCGCGGATCGATTCGACGAGTTCGAGAACCTGGCAGCGATCGCACAAGAAGGGGGCGCTGGATCGATCGACAGCATCGTTCCACCGGAGTCAAGCGCCTGTTGGCCGAGTCTGACGACCGGAAAGAATCCCGGGAAAACCGGCGTATACGGGTTCCAAGACCGGGAAGTCGGGAGCTACGACACGTACGTTCCCATGGGTCGTGACGTCCAGGCCCAGCGGGTATGGGACGTTGCACAGGAAAACGACCGCAAAGCGACAGTGATGAACGTCCCCGTTACGTTTCCCCCGCAACGGAACGTCCAGCGGATGGTCTCGGGCTTTCTCTCGCCTAGTATCGACAAGGCGGCCTATCCCGAGGCGCTCGCCGACTATCTACAGGAGATCGACTACAAGATCGACGCGAACGCGAAGCTCGGCCACAACGAGGACAAATCCGAGTTCATCGAGAACGCCCACGAGACGCTCGATCGTCGATTCGAGGCCTTTTCTCACTACATCGAACAGGACGATTGGGACCTCTTTTTCGGCGTCTTCATGACGACAGATCGGGTCAATCACTTCCTCTTTGAGGATTACGAGAACGACGGCGAATACAAAGAGGAGTTCCTCGAGTTCTATCGAACACTCGACGATTACCTCGGCCAGCTTCGGGAACAGCTCAGTGACGACGTGACGATGGTCGTCGCCAGCGATCACGGCTTTACTACCCTCGACTACGAGCTACATCTCAACACCTGGCTCCAGCAGGAGGGCTGGCTCTCCTTCCAGACCGACGGGCACGACGAACTGGGCGATATATCGGACGATACACGGGCGTACTCACTGATTCCTGGCCGGGTCTATCTCAACCTCGACGGACGGGAGCCACGCGGGAGCGTCCCCGAAGACGAGTACGAGGCAGTCCGACAGGAGCTCAAAGACGAGCTCGAAGCGCTCGAAGGCCCTGACGGGAACCCGGTTGCCGACCGCGTCGTCGAAAAGGAAGACGCGTTCCGTGGCGATCACGACGACATCGCCCCCGATCTGGTCGTCATTCCGAACCACGGCTACGATCTGAAAGCCGGATTCAAAGGACACGACGAAGTGTTTGATACTGGCCCCCGAAACGGGATGCACACGTTCGAGAACGCGTCGTTGTTTATCGACCATCCGGAAGCCGAAATCAAAGACGCGGATCTGCTCGATATCACGCCGACAGTTCTGGATCTGCTCGACATCGACTACGACCGGCCCGAGTACGACGGCGCGAGCCTCGTCTAGAACAGGTCGTCTAACTCGTCGTTCTGGAACTGCTCTGCAGGATTGGTTGTCGGTTCGTCCTGGCTGTCCGCTTCCCGTGCCCGTTCCATGAACTCCGTCATGCGCTCGGATCGTTCGACGCCCGAGAGCACCACGAGTGCGGCGAGTCGGTCGGAGTCGAGCGGGAAGTCACCGCCGCGTACCTGCAGGCTCCCGGTCTCGTCCTCGACCATCCGACGCGCTCGCTCGACACCTTTGCGGGGGATCGCTTCCGGCGTCCCGGCGACGACCAGTAATGCGGCATCGGCGCTCCGTGCGTCCGGCAGACTCGTCCCGGTGAACAGGGCCTGTCGTGCCGTGCTCATCGTCGTGTTGATGTTCTCCGCGCTATCCTCGCTTGCCGCCGCACTCGCGTAGCCAAGCGCCGCGATATCACCCTCTTTGAGTGTGTTGATCACTTCACTGGAGTCGACGACGCTTTCGGCGACGCCCTCGACGGCCTCGCCGGACGCCAGCAAGAGGCCGACACGCTGTGCGATCGCCCGGTTGATCGCGTCGAAGGCGTCACCGACGCTGTCGCCGGAACTGTGCCACGCATCGTTGTCCACGAGCAGCGTCGAATCCGCCTCTCGAACCAGCGTTTTGAGGGAGCGACCGGCGTTGGCCTGATACATCGCCCCTTCGTCGCGACCGGGCAGGACGCCGAGCCCGTACACGGGGATGTCGTAAACACGTGCGAGTTCCCGGGCCAGAACCGGTGCGCCACCACTCCCTGTCCCACCGCCGAGGCCGGCGACGACGAAGATCCCCTCGGCCTCCGCGGTGATTCGCCCGTCGAGTTGTCCCATCACTTCGCCAACGTCTTCCTGCATGATTTCCGCGCCGAGTTCGTTGTCGCCGCCGACGCCGTGACCGTTCACTCTTGCCTGTCCAACGAGACAGGAGTCGATCGACAGCGACTGTAGATCGGCCTTCGCGCTGTTGACTGCGAGGGCACCACGCACCGCATCGAATCCCATTCTTTCGTCGAACTCGGCCAGGGCCTGGGTCACCTTTCCCCCGGCCTGCCCGACTCCGATCAGGACGACCTTCATGCAACGAGCGTATCACCCGACGCTCATCAACTTTCCCCCGCAGGCAAATCGCCGGTACCCACGACTGACGGCGGCGACCACAGGTTTATATCACACCGCGCGGCCAGACGCCCTATGACCGATCTCGAAACCGTCGACGAACGGCTTCGTGCCGTCGAACGAGCGATTTCCGACGGAGATGCAGACGACGTTGCGTTGACGGATCCACGTGGCGAATTGACAGAACGCATCGAGAGCCTCGAATCGGATGTTGCGGATCTCGACGCCGCCGTGCAGGCGATTCGGGGGTACGTCGGTCACGTTCGTTCGCTCGACGAATCCGTTGAGCAGGAAGCTGACTCGGCACTCGCCGCCGTCACCGACCTGCAGGAACGCATCGAGCGGCTGGAAACCAACAGATCGGCGGAGCCTCCGAGATCAGCTCGGTCCGAAGAGCGGCCCGATCCGTCCCCACCTGGACAGGCACACGACCAGTCCGCCATCGATCACGGACGCCCATCGACCGATGGTGGGAGCCAGAGCCAGCAATACGACACACAGCGTCGGTTCCGGTCGGACTCCACTAACCCACCATCTCACTGCCGCTGTTGTGGGTCTCCCGGTTGCTGTCCCTCAGCACGTTCCCCGGGCGAAAAACGGGACCGGAGGCCCGAGCCCGACCACGACCGGCCACCGGGTACGGGCGAGTCGGGCACCGACGGAGCGCCGGTCGAAAACGTCGACGAGGGAGGATTGGTCGACCGACTTCGGGGGAAGCTTTGAACGTATGCCTCTCGGATCGACCGCGCTGGAAGTACTCGATCGGTTTCGTGGTGGCGACCGTTCCGGGCGAGACACCTGCTGTCAGTGTCGGTACACCTTCGAGGACGATCGGCTCGTAGTCGACGCTACCGACTGTCCGGAGCGCGGACAGCTCGGAGAGAGCGCCGAGTGCCGGCGTGTGGTGATCGATGCGCTAACCAGACGTGACGCCGAGACGATACTGACACACTCCAGTGGTATCGATCGGATCTACGACGACCGTGCCGCCGCATTGCTCGTCGCAGCTGGTCGATTCGTCGAGCGAGTGGACGTACACGATGCCGAACTCGCCGAGATGGCTCGAACCGATCCGCTCCATGCCTGTCGGAGCGCGACCGCCCGAACGCCACCAGTCTCCCGGATTGCGGCCGAAACCGGGCTCGCGAGTGTCGTCGAATCCGTGGAGGGATACGAATCGGCGCTTCGGCCGGAGCTTCGGTCGACGGTCGCCCGTGCACGTGTCGAGGCGGGCCCTCCGCCGAATACGACACTCGTCGAAACGCGATCGCTCGGGACCGACAGTACGGCCCGGCTCTATCGCGACCGATCGACCGGTACTCGTACCTACCAGTTGATTCCCGCGTTCACGGAGCTTGCGACGACCGAAACACAGCAACTCGCTTCGGCATATGATCGGCTGGCATCGGGAGCGATCGAGGGCGGTGATAGAGCGCCGGCACGGGCTATCCGGGATACCTGCGATAGCGACGGCGATATCGCGCTCCTTTCCCGCCTTCTCAGAAAGCACACCCGCGAGTTTGGCGTCGTCACTGATTTGCTGTCCGATCCTGCAGTGTCCGATGTCTTCGTCACGACACCAGTCGAGTCGACGCCCGTGCGGCTGCTCTACGAGGGCGATCGGCTGGCGACGAACGTCCGCCTCACCGAACAGGGTGTTGCCGCCTTCGCCTCACGCTTCCGACGGTCGAGTGGTCGCGCCTTCTCGCGTGCGAGTCCAACCCTCGCCGCGACGACGTCGGCAGGCGAATCGGCGGGAAGCGTCCGCGTTGCGGGCGTGACCGATCCGGTAAGCGATGGGACGGGTTTTGTCTTCCGGGATCACGGTGACGAGGCATTGACGCTCCCCGCACTCGTCGAAAACGATACGCTCCCCGCGGATGCGGCTGCCTTGCTCTCGGTGGCAGTTCGAGGATCCGGTGCCGGGCTGATCGCCGGTACCCGCGGTGCTGGCAAGACGACGATGCTGGGCGCGCTCCTCTGGGAACTGCCTGCTGGCACGCGAACCGTCGTGATCGAGGACACGCCCGAGTTACCGGTCGAACAGTTACAGGAGACCGGTCGGGACGTCCAGGCGCTCGAAACCGCAGTCGACGTCGAGGACGGGCCGGGAATCTCCCCGAGCGAGGCGCTCAGAACTGCGCTGCGGCTCGGGGAGGGGGCACTCGTTCTCGGCGAGGTACGCGGCGAGGAGGCGCGGGTGCTCTACGAGGCGATGCGGGTCGGCGCGAGCGGGAGCGCCGTGCTCGGAACGATCCACGGCGACGGTGGCCAGTCAGTCCGGGAACGGGTCGTTTCCGATCTAAACGTCCCGGAGTCGTCGTTTGCAGTCACGGAGTTCGTCGTCACGCTCGAACCATATCAGGGTCCGGACGGTCGAGCTCGGCGGGTTCGATCGATCGAAGAACTCCTCGTCACGGAGCAGGGAGTGACGTTTGCGCCGCTGTACGAACTCGATGGGGGTGATCTAGTTTCGACCGGACGGATCGGTCGCGGCGAGAGTCGGTTGGTCGACAGCCTCGCTCGATCCGACGAATCCTACGCTGACCTTCGGAATCGTCTCGACCACCGGCAGCGTGTCTTCGACCGCCTTGCAGACAGCGGTCGGACGCGGCCACAGGACGTCGCCGACGCATACGCCCGCCAGTCACGGTCGGTCGATAGCGGGGAGATCTGATGCTGGTGCGACTCGTTAGTGGGCTCGCCCGTCTGTATCCGGCCCCTGTCTCCACGAGCGAGGAACTGCGACGATCGCTATCCTTTCTGGACGATCCAGTCGAGCCGGAGGTCGTCGTCAGGGCGGGATTTGGTGCCGCCCTTCTCCTTGCCTGTCTCCTGCTGCCAGCAGGGCTCGTGTTTACCGGCCTCCCTGCACCGCTGGTTGTACTCGTTTCCACGACGGTGGCGATCGGCTGTACACATCTGATTCATCGTGGCCCGGAACTGCTGGCGTCGGCACGACGGTCGCTCGCGCTCGGTGCTGCCCCGGGGATCGTGGCCCGAGCGGTACTCCGGATGCGGATCACACCGACGACAGAGTCGGCGGCAGAATTTTCTGCATCGACGGGCGATGGTCCGCTGGCCGAGAGCCTTGCAGAACACGTCCGGCGGGCACGTGGCGCACCCGGTTCGGGGTTCGAGTCGTTCGCGACCGAGTGGGACGACTGGTTCCCGGAACTCGGGCGGGCGGTAACGCTGGTCGCGACGGCGGCGGACGCACAGCCGGCAGAGCGACCGCGCTCGCTTGATCGGGCGCTCGGAACCGTCCTTGACGGGACACGCGATCGAATGGCCGCGTTCGCGAACGAGATTCAGGGTCCGGCGACCGGACTGTACGCTTTCGGTGTCCTGTTACCGCTCGCGTTGATCGCCGTCCTCCCGGCAGCAGCGACTGCGGGTATCCCCGTCACGCCGGTCATGCTCGTGGTCGTCTACTGTCTGATCTTGCCCGGTGTCGTTCTGGTCGGCTCCGGCTGGCTTCTGTTGCGCCGCCCCGTCGCGTTCCCACCTCCGACTGTCGATCGCTCTCATCCGCACATCGAGGGAGAGTGGTGGCAACCGGTTGCCGCGGGCGTCGGGACTGCTCTCGTGATCGCTCTCGTCGCCAGGGCCCTGCTACCGACGTGGTCGGTACCGCTGGTTGTCGCCGTTTCCGGCGTCGGAGTCGGTCTCCTCGCCTGGTTTCGTCCGGTCGTCCGCGTGCGCAACCACGCCCGTGCGGTGGAGGCGGGACTCGTCGACGCGCTGTACCTGATCGGCCGTGAGGTCGGGACGGGAACGGCAGTCGAAACCGCGATCGGTCGGACCAGTGACCGACTGGACGACGAGACTGGAACCGTGCTCTCCGAAGCCGTTCGCCGCCAGCGACAGCTTCGAATCGATGTCCAGACGGCGTTTCTCGGCGAGCACGGTGCAGTCGCCGAGATACCGAGTTCGCGGGTCCGGAGCACCGCCACCCTGCTCGCGCTCGCAGCCCGTGAAGGTCGTCCGACCGGGAGCGCGATCGTCTCGATGGCATCTCACCTTGAGGAGCTACAGACGGTCGAGAACGCGGCGAAACGCCAGCTCGGCCGGATAACCGGGACGCTCCGTAGCACGGCAACCATCTTCGGCCCCCTCGTCGCCGGGATCACCGTTTCCCTCGCAGGGGAGATGGGTGGACTGGGTGCGACGAGCACCGACACCGCGGCCGTTCCAGTCACCGTGCTGGGTCCGATCGTCGGAACGTACGTCGTCGTCCTGACGACGATCCTGACCGCACTCGCAGTGGGGCTAGAGAACGGTCTCGATCGGCCGCTAGTTGGTTACCACGTCGGGGGTGCGCTGCTCTGTTCGGTCTGGGTATTCATGGCGGCGTACATCGCCGGTGGATTGTTCGTCTGAGCGCCCACGAGTTTATATACGGGTAGGCGGCGACGGGGCGTATGGTCGGTCTCATGGACGGCCCCCGGAGCGATACAACAACGAGCGCAGCGGGCGTCGCATCCGCTGTCGACACAGTCGCTGCCAGTCCACAGGTTTCAGCAGGAACGTATACGTTCTCCGCCGATGCGGTGCGGATCGGTCCCGAGGCGGTGGCGCTCAGACGGGCGAAGACAGTAACGAACGAGCGGTTCGACGATCGGATCACACCAGTCCCCAGTGGCACCCTTCTCTGGGAACTGTTGTGCGGTGCGCGGCCGGATCACCTGTTCGATACCGTCGACGAGTTCGAGCACGCAATCGACAGAGCGCAAGCCCGGGAACGCGAGTGGCGCACCGATGTGGAAACGATCCGGATTCGACCGGTCCGATGGCGCGGTATCGAGACCACGCTCGTCGGAACCTGACCGAGAGACAACCGCTATGTACGCCGCGACACATGGATCCGGTATGCTTCAGGATCAGCGCGTGGACGTGGATGGATTGTCGGTCGACGGGCTGCGGGCCGAGTACGACGGGGAGCTTCGGGACGTGATCGAAGCCCACGGCAGTGACGCGGTAGCCTCCGAGTCGGGTGTCGATGGCGGGACCGTTATGCAGCTGGCCGACGGGAAGTCACCGTCGATCGCGCTGTCGGATGCTGCGGCGATTCTCGCACTCGGCGAGGAGTATCCCGACGCCGAGACGATCGAGACGATGGCGTGTGAACACCTGCTACTCGGCATGTCGATGGCCGTACTGGATGTCGATGCACTGGCAAGCGAGCTCACGCTCGATCTCTCGGCCAAGGAGATTCAACAGAAACTCGAACGGCGTGCACCGATGCGTCTGGAGGAGTTCGTCGCCATCGAGTACGTGATCGCCGATCGGCAACGCTGATCCCGGCCCACTGCAACACTTGGGTACATATATGCAGTTAACAGGCTGGGGGGTATAGGGTAAATATGCGCGTCGGGATTCTCGGATGTGGCTACGTCGGGATCGAACTCGGTCGACAGCTGCGGAGATCCGGTCACGATGCGATCGGTGTCAGGCGCTCCGATGCTGGGATCGAAACCATCGAGTCCGCGGGGTTCGAGGCCGTGCAGGCGGATCTCACCGCTGCTGACGAGCTGGAGAAAGTCCCCGATGTCGACGCCATCGTCTTCACAGCCAGTTCCGGGGGCCGGGGTGCGGCAGCCGCAGAGGAGATCTACGTCGACGGGCTTCGGACGACGATCGAAACGTTTGCCGAGCGTGAGCACCCCCCAGAACGACTGGTCTATACGTCGAGTACCGGCGTCTACGGCGATCACGACGGCGACTGGGTCGACGAGACGACGCCACTGGATCCGACCACGGAGAAGACGCGGGTGCTCGCGGAGGCCGAACGCATCGCGACGGAGGAGGCGGCCGAGCACGGTATCGAGGGAACAGTAGCACGGTACGCCGGGCTGTACGGCCCGGATCGCTACCGTCTCGATCGCTATCTCGACGGCCCAGTTACCGAGGGCTATCTGAATATGGTGCATCGAGACGACGCTGCCGGTGCTGTGGCCCATTTGTTGGACAGACAATCGCCCGACGATACGTACGTCGTCGTCGACGACGAGCCGGTCTCGAAGTGGGAGTTTGCGGACTGGCTGGCGACGGAGTGCGGACGGGACGCGCCGCCGAAACGGACGAAGGAAGATCGCCTCGACGATCCAGGACTCTCCGAGGCCGCACGGCGACGCATCGTGACCAGCAAGCGCTGTTCGAACGATCGGCTTCGCTCGTCGGGCTACGAGTTCGCGTATCCGACCTATCGAGAGGGATACCGGGCTGCGATCGAGGCTTACCGATCGAATTAA
>OBKM01000050.1_pt1 | contig 46677 bp, 38 predicted proteins | sample 1519691 | NCBI WGS metagenome assembly OBKM01 (sample SAMEA37050418, study PRJEB22526) | metagenome | biome: saline pan; feature: lake; material: water | place: Egypt | collected 2015 | depth 0.5 m
AGCGTGGGTACGCTCCAGAATCCCCTCAACCGCACCTCCTGTTTGAGATGTTCGCTCATCGAATCGGCCATTGTACCTGTATTCACGGCCCCGAACGCAAATTATTTGTGAAGATTGTACAATACTACTGAGTGTCGAACCGGGAGAAGAGCGGGCCGGTCAAATCGTCACGAACCACCTACAGACGGTTTCACGGTAGCACTACCGGCCCTACACTGGAGGCGTCGCTCCCGGTCCAGACGGAGAGTGTCTCATACTCTCGGACGCGACTGAGACGGGTTTTTGAGGGCGCTCCCGACACGGTTTCGAGAGACACCCCACAGCGGGATCTCGAGGAGTTCGTTTCGCTTTCCCGGGAAGCATTAGCACGGGACAGCGCGTCCTGAAAGCTGTGTCCGCCCCGGGAACACTATATTTTCATAACTTACACCAATATCTCCGTCAGTTACCTATCTTATACACTTCAATAATATTGTATAGAGATCCCAAAACTGTTATTACCTCCGGCAGGCGTAGGTGAAGGTGAGTAAAAAGTATGATTCCCACACAACCATTGCGGATGGGGTGGTCGGTCGTATGATAGCGATCTCGGCCCTCCCGATAGCGGTACAGGCGGCACTCGTCGTCACGCTCGTCCTCGTCGAGGCAATCGTCCTCTATGTCGGATACGGACTGATAGAAGAACGCATCGCACCGCCGATTCTCGAAGTCATCGAAAGCGTCTGATAATGGAACTGCTCGGACTTCCCCCGGAGCTGCTCGTACTGTTCGTCAGCTTCGGCTTTATGGTGGGGGTGTTCTTCGGGTTCTTCGGAATGGGCGGGTCGTTTCTCGTCACCCCTGCTCTCCTGATTCTCGGCTATCCTGCGCCGGTCGCTATCGGGAGTTCGATGGCGTTCGTTTTCGGAACAGCCGTGATCGCGACTCTGAAACACCACGATGTCGGACAGGTCGATTACAAACTCGGCGCGCTGATGTTCGTCGGTATCGTGCTCGGTATCGAGGCCGGGAAGATGCTCGTCTTCGGCCTCGAAGCCATCGGGCAGGCCGAACTGGTCGTCGGCACCGCATACGTCCTGCTTCTGGGTGCGATCGGCATCGTGTTCACGCGAAACGCGCTCAAACAGGATGCCTCCGAAGACGACGATCAGCAGACCGACGACGACATTCCCGAGATCGCGAAGAAGATCAAATCGTACAATATCCCACCGATGGTGACGCTAACCGACGGCAGCAAGGCGTCGATGTGGACCATCTCGGGGGTTGGCGGCGGCGTCGGCGTCGTCTCGGGCTTTCTCGGCGTTGGTGGTGGCTTCATCCGGATGCCCGCCATCTACTATCTTATCGGTGTACCCCTTGCGGCCGCCGTCGGGACGAGCCTCTTCGGTGCGCTCATGTCGGGCGCTGTTGGGGCGTTCAGCTACGGGCTCTCGGGCGTCATCGATATCGGCGTCGTGACGGCGCTGCTCGTCGGTAGCGCACTCGGTGCCCGGATCGGGTCGGCGTCAACGGCCTACGTCGACGAGGACGACGTGACCATCTACTTCGGCATCATGTTGCTTTTGGCGAGTGTTGCGGTCGCCTTCGGCGAGTTCGCCAACTGGTTCGAGATGCCGATACTCGACACCGTGAGCTTTGTTCTGCTCATCGGATCCTCAATCTTCGTCACCGCAGTCATCATCTACTATGGCGCACTGGCCGTCCGTGAACGGAAGGTCACCACCGATGTAACACCACACGGTGACGACTGACGCATAAAGCTGCTGGCTATCGTTCCAGCAGTGTTACGGTACTGTTCGTCGTCGAGTTTCAGGCGCTTGATCGACCACAGGAAGCTCAGCTGCTGGCGGGGACGGCCTCTCTCATGACTTTCACGATGTCGTTCTACAGATCCGTCGGTCTTGTATGTATGTCCCACAAATACAGATGCTATCACAAACCGTTCGACCCTCGTTCGGGGCGTCAAACCGTTCGGAACGGATTGTTCCGTCGTCACCTGTGGAGCTACGCGCTCCGCTCCGGCGGCACTACCAGCACGTTGCCGTTCGCGTTGGCGACGATGTCTTCAGTCACGCTGCCGAGTAACAGCCGTCGGAGTCGGCTGTGTCCCCGCGAGCCGAGAAGCGTCGTCGTCGCGCTGTAGGCCTCCTCGACCGCAAGGAGTTCCTCGGCCGGGTCGCCCTGCCGGATTTCGACGTCGGTCTCGATGCCCCACTCCGCGAGACGGCCGGCCAGTTCGGAGAGCCGGTCACGTGGGTCCCCACTCTCAGGCCCGGGGTCTTTCGGCGTTCGGACGTGAACGAGCATCGCATCCACCGTCGCATGACGGAGATACGAGAAGGCCTCGAAGGCCCGGTCGGCGTTCTCCGAGAAGTCCGTCGCATAGAGCACTCGATCGAAGAGGTGTTCGCGAACGAGTTCGGGGCTCTCCACACCGCGCTCGATACGGTTGACTAACAGCGGAGCGATGGTCGTCCGCGTGAGGTTTCTGGCCGTCGACCCGATAATGCGGTTCTCAAGCGGACTCTTGCCGCGTGAGCCGACGATAGTGAGGCTGGCACCGACTGTTCCAGCCACGCCGTTGATCCGCCGATGCGGTGTCCCCCGAACGACGTGCGTTTCGACGGCAAACCCGGCGTCCTCGATTATCTCTCTGTACCGTGCCAGAGCGCGCTTCCGGCGCTTCTCGAACTTCATTCCCGGCATCCCGGCGTGGACGTTCGACGGGATGACTGTGACGAGGTGTATCTCTTCGACCCCGATCTTTCCGAGACAGTGTAGACAAGTCTCGGTCTCAATAGCCGCCTCGCTCGCCGCCGAGAGGTCAGTTGCGCATACCGCTTTCATACGAGAGCTACGCAGTGGGGCCATAATATTGTTTCGTACCCCCAATATACTGTCAGTCGTCTCCGGGTGTGGTGATATTCACAGAAATACAAGGCGGATGCCACGGGGCTTGACCCCGAGGCTGTTGACATCCGAAGACTAGCTTCGCCAAACGCCCTGTGCGTAGGCCCCGAGGAACATCCCGGCGATGGCCCACAGGATGGTGACGTTACCGACACCGAGGCTGGCGTAGGCGGCACCGGGACAGATTCCCGACAGTCCCCAGCCGACGCCGAAGATCGAGCCCCCGATCAGAACGTTTCGATCGAACGGCTTCAGCCGTCGACCGTACGGGCGGTCGGTGAGTGGGGCATTCGACCGGAGTCGCGGGACGAGCCAGAACGCGAGTCCGGCGACGATGGAGCCGCCGAACATCACGAACAGCAAACCGAGGTCGTCGAACGTCAGGAAGTTGAGGACGACTTCCGGGCGCGCCATGTGGCTGAATCCTAGACCGAAGCCGAAGACGAGCCCACCGAGCAGGATGAGCGGCATGAACAGCGGATGCCGGCTCATGGCGAGATCCCCATTACAGCGACGAGGTTCGCGGTCACGATTGCGACGATGAGGAACGTGACAACACCGATGAGCGAGGTCCGGGAGACGGAGCCGACGCCACAGACGCCGTGGCCCGACGTACAGCCCTTTCCGAGCCGGGTTCCGATACCGACGAGGATGCCGCCGACGAACAGCCGCCACGGCTGGACATCGGTCAGCCAGATGGTGAATACGCCGATGTCTCGCAGCTCACCGGTCGTGCCCGTCGCATAGAGACCACTGGAGACCAGTCCCGACTGGAAGGTCAGGGCGTATATCGCTGCCCCCCCGACGATGCCGAGCGTGAACACGATTCGCCAGTCACGCGACGGCCGATACTGTGTGAATCGTTCCGTTTCGGAAATGTACGACAGCGTCGACTCGAGGAACGTGCTCGCACCGGCTGTAATCCCGGTTCCGAGATAGATGATGGCGGTTCCGAGCCCGACGAGTATGCCCCCGACGGCGTATCGGGAGATTCCGTTCGGGAACAGCGCCTCAAACGTCCCGGAACCGAGCAGCTCGGCGATCATCGGTCGTGATCCTCGTGGTTGTCGTTAGTCACTCGTGAGCGCATCCTGACTGGCAGCGCAGTTGTTCGGGCCGAGCTCGAGAGTGAACGCCTCGTCGTCGTCGACGACGTTCTGTCCGAGGTTCGTGACGATGATGTCCTCGTAGTTGGCCGGTCGCGGCGGCATATCCGCGAGAACCACGTCGACGAAGTCGTCTTCGTCCATCCTCAGAGCCTCCATCTCTTCGACGAGGTCGCCGATGGGTGCGGTGTAGGTGCCATCAGCGGCGGACTCTGCGACGCTGCTGAAGTGGGCACCACCGATGAGCGTCTCGTCGGGGAGCGCCAAGACGCGTTCCTGTAGCGACTCGTAGAGCGTCCGCGCGGCGTCCGGAGCGCCCTCGTCGCCCTCTTCGAGGTCGGGGCGTGCGACGCTCTCGATGAACAGTCCGTCGCCGGTCGCGAGTAGGCCGTCGTCGACGAGGTACGAGGTCATCCCGGTGGTGTGGCCGGGTGTGTAGACGGTCTCGATAGTAGCATCGCCGATCTCGAAGGTGTCGCCGTCTTCGGCCGTGGTCAGCTCGTCGGCGTAGGTAACGCCGCGGTCGACGGCGGCCTCGGGGATGACGCCCTCCACGCCTTCCTCGTTGAGCTTACGGACGCCGGAGATGTGATCGGCGTGGACGTGGGTATCCAGCGCGTACGTCAACTCGACGCCCAGCTCGGCCGCGTCCTCGAGGTACCGATCCGTGAACGCCCGCAGCGGGTCGATGACGGCGGCCTCGCCGTCATCGTAGACGAAGTAGCCGAGACAGCCGCTGGAGGGACGCTGGTACTGTATCAGCGTTCCTCTACCGTCGTAGTCGGTGACCTCGTGGGCCTCGTAAATCAACGCCCAGCCGTTCATTCCCTCTTCGAGGTGGTCGACATCGTAGCCACGATCCGCGAGCGCGCCAGCGACGTATTCGCTGGCACCGCCCTTCGCACAGAGAACGGTAACGTGTTCGTCATCGGGGATGGACGCGAGCACGTCGCCGTCGATCTCCTCGTCGAGGAACTCGAAGTATGGGACGTTGATGCTCTCGACGTTCTCGCCGTCAATTTTCCACTCCTCATAATCGCTTTCCATACGCGCATCGAGCAGCGTGACGTCATCGCCGCCGTCGATACGCTCTTTGAGCGCCTCCGGCTCGATCGATTCGACATCCGATTCCGGCGTTGGGAAATCCATCGCTTCGGGATCCATGTACACTCACACGTACTACCCAGAATGACTTAAGGTTTTGTATAGTAATTCAATATCTACCCAATATAGTACTGCCAGAACTCCAGATAAAACCCAGTAGCTGCGCACACGAACACGCGAACTAAATGAGACGGACCGAATACACAACAGTATTTTACTTCAAACCCAATAATCGACACACTTATATCTGGAGACTCAGTATTGTGGGACAACCCCAACACAGGGGAGACAACCAATGAGTACGGAAACCGCTGAGACGGTCGATGTGAAAGGACAGAACTGCCCGATGCCCGTCATCGAGACGAAAGGTGCCTTCGAGGACCTCGACGCCGGCGAGACGTTGGTCGTCGTCGCGACCGACTCCGGGAGCATGAGCGACATCAAAGGCTGGGCGGAGTCGACGGACGGTGCAGAACTGCTCGAGCAAGAGGAAGCGACCGAGGACGGCGAATCCGTCTACAAACACTACGTCCGGAAGACCAAGTGAACATGAGCACGGACACACCGGCCGGTTCCGACGCGGAACTCTCTTCCGAGGAGACTGCGGAACTGCTGGCGCGTATCGAGGAACTCGAAGACGAGGTCGCCGATCTCCGGACGGAGGTCGACAAGGACTCGAACAAGATGGTCATCATCGCCACAAAGGGAACGCTCGATATGGCGTATCCCCCGCTCATCCTCGCCAGCACGGCGGCCGCCTTCGGCTACGACGTCACCGTCTTCCATACGTTCTGGGGACTAGAGATTCTTCACGAGGAGAACTCAAAGGACCTCAAACTGAGTTCGGTCGGAAACCCGAACATGCCGGTGCCGAACGCCATCGCCGCACTCCCCGGGATGGACCGGATGACGACCCGGATGATGCGCGGAAAGATCGACGACAACAACGTCGCATCGGTGCAGGAACTCATCGAAACGTCTCTCGATCACGGCGTCGATCTCCAGGCGTGTCAGATGACCATCGATCTGCTTGACTACGACGAAGACGATTTCTACGACGGAGTGACAACCGGCGTCGGTGCCGCCTCGGCCTTCCAAGAGATGCAAGAGGCCGACATTCAACTGCTCGTCTAGAACGCTTTCCGATACGCTGCCCGGAACCGGATCGAGTTGAATCCTCCTCCGCCTGAAGTGGGAAGACCGCTCGCACCGACCTCGGCCGTGATCTCCCCCGCGATCGTCTTCTTATTGGTAGAAACGAACCGACGGTGAATCCGCCCGAAACTGGCCTATCTTCCGGAACCGTGTCGCTCCGGATCACTATTCGATATAGCAAAATGAGATGTATGCGTCCGTCGCAGCCCACGCCTCGTGGTACCATGTAGTATGGATCACGAACGACTCCGGAACGATTACGGTATGGGGCGAACCAACTGCGGACATGACGAGTTCCGACTGGGGCGACTGGCTGCCGCGTGCGGTCTCGGAAGCGGACCCGGATACGGTGGCGCTGTGGTATCTGGGCTGTAACGGGTTCGCGATCAAGGGCCGTGACGGGACGGTACTCTGGATCGACCCCTACGTGGGAACCGGCGATCCCCCGCGAACGATCCGGATGGTCCCGATTCCCTTCGATCCCGAGGACATCGACAGCGCGGACGCAGTGTTGGCGACTCACGAACACGTCGACCACGTCCACGGCCCGTCACAGGCACCGATCCTCGCGAACACGGGCGCGGAGTTCGTCGCACCCGACGACTCGCTTTCGGTAGCACGAGAGGACGAACGGTGGACCGAGAAGTGGGATGTCGCGGACGAGCAGTTCCTCGAAGTCGCCGAGGGCGACGAGCTCCGGATCGGCGAGTTCACCGTTCACGTCGTCGAGGTTCACGACACGGACGCAACCCACCCGGTAGGCTATGTCATCGATCACCCGGACGGAACGATGTTCCACGCGGGCGACAGCAAGCCGTCATCGACGTTCGAGTCCCTCGCCGACGAGTACGACATCGACCTCGGGATCCTCGCGTTCGGATCGGTTGGAACGGTCCCGGACAAAGAGACCGGAGAGCCGGTGCGGACGAAGTGGTACAGCGACGAGAACGAGATCGTTTCGGCCGCAAGCGCCCTGGAACTCGACCGATTGGTTCCGACTCACTGGGACATGTGGAAGGGACTCACCGCGGACCCGACCGCGCTTCACGACCACGCACGGAGCTTCGAGTACCCCTCTCGACTTTCGATCGTCGAAATCGGCGACCGGATCGATCTCTGAGAGCACCACGACAAACTCCGGGGCGGGCAACGAGTTATCGTCGCTGAGACGTCGCCCGTGGAATTTAAGCCCTTGCTTACGGAGGGTTTCGTATGAACGAACGGACGGCGGAGGCGACGACGACCGTCGAGGAGGACGGAATCAGGGTGGAGAAGTCCTTTACCGACGATGCGTTCCCGGTTCCCGCAGTAATGTATGAACTCTCTTCGGCCCGCGAGGACGCCGTACGAGTCCGGATCGTCGACAGGATACCCGAATCGTTCCCGATGGACCGGGTCGGATTCCATCCCGACTACGAAAGCGAGAACTGGACCGCGTATAAGGACCACCGTGTGGAGTTCGAACGAGTCCTCGAACCCGGAGAGTCCGTCGAGACCGTCTTCGGGATCCGTGATGACGACCCCGACCTGGAGGCGTTCCTCGGGGCACCCGTCATCGAGCACGTTCCGGTCGGCGAGGAGATAGAGGACGTCCTCGGGACCGACGAGACGGATGCAGTCAGGGAGGTGTTGTCGGGTGATCGAGAGACGCTACCCGGAATGGAAGACCTCTCCGAAGCGGGGTCGACGCCGGCGGAGTTTGAGGAATCGGAGACGGAAGCGGAACCGGAGAGAGAAGACCCTGCGACGGAGGATTCGACCGCGACGGATCCGACGCCGGAAGACGAGGGGTCTCAAGTCCCCGACCCACGTGATCTCGTCGAAACGACCACGTCGGCCGTCACGCGGCATGACGAGGTTCCTGAGCCAAGCGACGAATCCCCTGACGCGGACGACTCACATCCCGAGGACGTTCCGGGGGAGGTGGACGAGTCGGATTCGACAGAATCGGAGCCGTCCGACAGTGACGAGCCCGATCCGACTCCGAAAGTAGCTCCAGAGGGGATCGCGTCCGCCCTTGCGGACGAGATCCGCTCCGGCGAGGTCGACGAGGCGGACCTGAACCTCCTCCGGTCGGAGCTCGATGTCGGCGTTCCCAGAAGCGTCGACGTCAGGATAAGCCGTCTCCAGTCGAGCGTGGCGGACATCGAAGCGTACGCGGACGCGCTCGCGGAGTTCATCGATGAAGAGGGCACCGCCCGGGAGATACTCGACGGGATCGACGCTCGGGTCGACGACGTCGAGGACGAGGTCGGTGCGCTGGACGGTCGGGTCACGGCGGGGGAACGCGCACACGGCGAACTTGCGACCGAGGTCGTGGGGATCGGAGAAAGCGTCGACGACATCGAGGAATCGGTCGACGACGTTGAGTCGACCGTTGAAACCGTTGAATCGGATATTTCGGGGCTCGAAACCGACATGAGCGACGTCGAAGGAACCGTAGGCGAACTCCGAGAGTCCGTGTCGGCGGTCGAGGGGGACGTTCACGAGGTCAAAGAGACCGTTGGCGGCGTCGTCGAGGACGTCGCGGGCGTCGAGGCGGACGTCTCGACGCTCGGTGATGACGTGGACGATCTGGACGATGACATTGAGACCCTGTACGAGGGAGTCGACGACGCTGCGGCCGCCGCCGAACGGACGGACGACCGTGTTGACGACGTGGAGGACCGGATGGGTCGGTTCGATGAGGAGTTCGACGACCTCTGGGACGACTTGGCCGAGGTCGACACCCGTCTGACCGAAATAGAGGACCGCCTCGGGGACGACCTCGAGGACGTGGACGCCGAGTTGGCAGCGATCAACGACCACTTGGAGGAGCTCGAAGCGTTCCGAGAACGGCTTAACGAAGCGTTCGGTCCGTAAAATGGTAGTTTCGTCGGTCCGGACTGAAGCGCAACCCGTTTTGCCGACGACGATCCATACGGGGTAATGACCGAACCGCTGCCCGTCGCCGTGCCCCGAAAGGGTCGCCCGCTCGAGGCCGTTCTTGAGCGGCTCGCGGACGTCGGCGGCACCGATCGCTTGGAGGAACTCGCCGACTCAGTCAGTAATACACTCCGCTACGAAAAGGCGGTGACGAAAGGATCTCTCGAGGCGGAACGAGGGCCGTACCATCGGTTAGCGGACTACTCGGATCCGAGCGACCCGAACAACCCGGAGTTCACCTTGCTCCGCGATGATCGTGACGGAAAGCCACGACGGATCGTCTTCGACTCCGCAACCGTCTCGATCGACGGCGTCAATCTCATGCTCGTCGGTCGCGAGGAGCCATTTCGTGCGCTTCGAACCCACGAGTTCGCGCTGGGGTTCGATTCGGCCGACCTCGTGTTGGAGGAGGTCGTCGGCATCCGACCGACGGGTCTCGGCCGGCTGGCCGACATCAACGAACGGATCGACCCCATGGATACGGACGTCCGGGTCGTGAGCGGGCTCGGGGACACGGTGTATCATACGCTGATGGGACGGCCCGACGAACTCCCGGCCGGAACCGATCTGGATCGCGAGTTCCTGACCGAGTACGAAGGCCCGATATGTATCTCGCCCCGATACGAACGACTCGTGACCGCCGTACTCGGGACGGACGTACTCGCGGACGTCGAGTTCGTCTATCCCGACCCCGACGCGCCGGAGGAGGCCACGATAGCCGATACCGGACTTGGTGTGTACCTCACGGTAAGCGGCTCGACCGCGCGCGATCACGGACTCGTCCTCGGCGAACACCTCTTTCCGAGCGAAACCGTCGTGATGCGTAACGCCGCAGAAGATCATCCCGCCCTCGAATCCGCGCTGCGGCTCTTCGACGGGATCGGTTCGGATTCGAAAATAACGGTATAGCGCTCGTTACCGCTGGATTTCATCATCTCGTTCAGATCGACCCCCTCGACAGAAACGGGCCAAATCTGTATCGCAATATGTGATTTATAAGATCGACATCGAACGGGATCGATCGGTAAGGAGAGGTGTGTTTCGACGAGCCAGTAGATCGGATCGGCGGAGACACCGTCTCCGGAGTAGCCAGCAGCGCTCGCTGATGGCAACCGATCACGGCGGTACGAGCCCGGCAGTCAACGACTTCAGCTCTGGATAGCTGACTCGTCACACCCCTTAGACCACGGTGGTTCCCTTACCGTTCTACGCTACGCCGTCCTCGAGTAGCGGCGAGCCCCTGCGGTACCTCACAGCGTTCGCGGCACGACGTGTCCTCTCGCGGTTCCTGACGGCGTCCGTACGATCGCTTATTGCTACCGAACCGGGGTGCGCTACGTTCGGCCGGCCGAGAAAGACGGTCGTGTTCCGAGCGCGGACCCTATCAGACCATCCGGCCCGATCGAACCCCACTCGTCTCGTTGCGTTCAGTTACTACGGCGGCGTCCTGACCGGGCACTGAACTCTCGCTCCCGGAACCGTCTTGCGACACGTCGGACATGCCGGACGTGCCCGACGGTAGATCGAACGGATCGAAACGAGCGGGCGATCGAGATCTCGTCAAAGTCCGCCAGAGCGACGAAGTATTATATCCTGTATTCAAGAACTATACGACGGATCTTGTGGTGCCACACGTATTGATATTCAAAAACTACGCGGCGATCTAAAGGGACATAAGACAGTATAAGTGACCTTATCCCGGAATGTGGGACACATTCAAGTCACTGGGTCGAGACGGTCGACTCGTAATGAGCGAGGAGCGCAAACCGGTGAAGACCTACGTGCCGGCCGATCAAAAAGCGGCGTGGCAGCGCCACGCGGACGAGATGGGGATGTCACAAAGTGAGTTCGTCAGAACGATGGTACAGGCCGGGAGACGCGGGTTCTCCACGTCAGAAGAGAGTAACCCCGAGGAGGCCGGTTCTCGGGACGCGAACCCGGGCAGTCACCACCTCGAAGACCGGGTCGAATCCGTTCTTGAAGCGGACCACCAGTCTTGGGACGAGCTCGTGGACGCGGTGTTCGACGATTTCGAGGATCGGCTGGAAGAAACGCTCGAGTCACTCCAAGATCGCAACCGGGTCCGCTACAGCGGACGAGACGGGGGGTACACGCTTGTCGATGAGTAGTTCACGCATGATCGAAGATCCCGACGACCCTGTGGGGTACTTCATCGAGGACCTGACGTATCACGGCAAGACGGAACGGACACGGGAGTCGTACGAACGGGTTCTCCGTCGATTCGAGGCCCATCTCGAGGACGGAACGTCGCCAGCAACGGCGACCCATCGCGACTGTATGGCGTTCATCCACTCGTTGCGGGGGAACGTCGCCGACAGCACGGTCGCGACGTATGCAGCGTACGTACACCGCTTTTACGGGTATATGACCGAAGTCGGAGCGTTCGAGGGAAATCCGATGACCCTCGTGATGGAGGAGATGGATGAAACGATCGACAAGGACCCGGCACGACGGGACGTCTCGATTCCGGCAATGCGGTCGTTCGTCGGCAGGATCAACCACCCACTCCACCGCGCAGTTGTCTGTACGCTGTTGAAGACCGGAATGCGGGTCGGTGAACTCTGTAACCTCGATCTCCGCGACCTCGCCGTCATGGACGCCGAGCTTGAGGCAGCCTATCCGCTGGGGACGCGTGCCGCCCTCGCCGACCGGCCGAACTCGCTATACGTAACCCCCGATGCGACGGTGGGAGCGGAGTTGAACGGGGAGATCCGGACGGCCTCTAACAAACGCAAACGGGCAACCGTGATTCCGGTCGACGACGAGCTTCACACGGTCCTGAAACGCTGGTTAGCGATACGACCGGACACGACCTCGGTCGCGGAGCCCCTGTTCGTCGGTACCGCGGAGGGGTGGGGTGAGCGACTCGATCCACAGTCGGTTCGTCACATCGTCGAGCGGTACGCTCGCGAGGAGGGGTGGTATCGAACCGGTGGCGGAGCTGGAGAGAACGTCACGCCGCACTACTTCAGACACTTCTTCACGACGCATCTCCGGGACAGAACCGGTGACCGCGGCGTTGTCAAGTATCTCCGAGGAGACGTCGCCGACGACGTGATCGACACGTACACCCACAACTGGGGGGATCAAGTACGGGAGACGTACGAAGCAAGCGTGTATCGGCTGTTGGCCTGATTCGTCCGTATTGGACCCGGGAACGTAGTTGGAATATCGAGGGTCGTCAAATTTCGTCGGATACAACCAAACGAAATTCGTCGCAAGACGATCTAATAAACCATACTCCGCTATATGAATATTCTGCTCGGCCGGACGATCCGTTCTTCGGTGATCGGGACGCTCACACCCCTAGGCTCATCGAGAAATTACCTGCCGGACGCCCGGGGTATCGAACGACGTGGACGATCCTGCCGAGTTCACTTGACTAGAATCGTGGGAACGTCCGTTCGTCGAACCACCGCCTCAGCGACGCTTCCGATCAGGAGCCGTGAGAGTCCGTCCCGACCATGAGTCCCCATCACAACGTGATCGAACTCGCCGTCCTCGATGTACTCGATCAGTCGGTCCTCAACCGGTCCGACGAGGTACGTCACGTCGATTGACTCATCTCCGGCGACGTCACGCATCGTCTCGAACACCGCCTGTGCGGTCTCGTCGCCGACCCCGTCGAGCGAGTCGAGGCCCGCCTCGAAGACGTCCGTCGCGTCCGCCGGGAGCATGTCCAACTCGGGGTTGGCGACGTGGACTGCCGTCACTCGGGCGTCCGGAAAGACGTCACGGGCATACACGAGCGAGTCGCGACTCAACGTCGAACCGTCCATCGCAACGAGAACGTGCTCGGTCATATCCGGGGTTCTCCCGGGGACGTGATAACTGTTGGTCGGTCGCCACGCGCCGGTCAGGATCGGAACCGACCGCGAAGCCGTTCGAGCACCGCGTCCACACGCCGGCCGTATGCCAACGAGCCGACGGCGACGGCGACGCCGACGACCGACCATCCGAGAAGCGTCAGGACCGCACGACCCGGATCGACGAAGCCGTTCCCGGCCTCGAACGCGACGCCGACGACGTACTCGAAGACGAGCCCTCGAAACGCCCCGTTCGGCGTCGACGCTACCGTCCCGGCGAGCGCCGTGGTCGATCCACCGTCGGACAGCGACCGCAACACGCCGAGGTCACCGCCGAGGACTCCGCCGAGGAGAACGACGCTCCCGAGCGCCAGCGCGCTGCGACGGCCGGCCGCGAGCGACGAGACCGCCGCGGCGACGGCGAGGTAGCTGGCACCGAGCGCGAGGGCGAAGGTGAGGAACCGAACGAACAGCAGCGGCGAGTCGACGCCGGTATGCGTCGCGTAGATACCTGTCTCCGGACTGGCGGTGGCCCATATGTAGCCGCCGACCATCGCGAGCGGGACCCCGACGAGCACGATGAGCGCAACGAGGCGAGCGAGAAGCACCCCGAGCGTGTACGCGACGACACCCACCGGATACGTTCGTATCACCGCGAGTTCCCCGCTCCCGACGTCGGTGAGCAGGGCTCGATAGCCGAGGACGACCGCGACGAGCGGGACGAGCACCTCGACCGGAAGTAACAGGTCGACGACGGCCGGGAGGATCCCCGTCGAGCCACCCCCACCGACGACGGCGACGGCGGCGACGATGAGGAGCACACCGAGCCCTAAGACGGCGTATCCGGGCGTCCGGAGGACGGTCGCCAACTCGCGCCGGAACACCGTTCCGAGGGCGCGCAGCGCACTCGTCATTCGGAAACCCCCGTGACGTGTACCGCGTGGTCCGCCTCGCTTGATCCCCCCGACCCGCCCGGGTCGGAGCCGACGACGGACCGATAGAGCTCCTCGGCGCTCGACACGTCGTGGTCCTCGAACAGCGAGTCGACCTCGTCCGCGGCGGCAACGCCCCCGCGATCGAGGAGCAGGAGCCGGTCGGCGTGCTCCCCGACCAGATCGAGGTCGTGTGAACTCACGACGACGGCCGTGCCGTCGTCTGCGGCCGCAGCGGCCACGCGGAACGCCCGTTCTCGCATCCCCGGGTCGAGCCCGCTCGTCGGCTCGTCGAGGACGACGAGTGGCGGGTCACCGATCGTCGCCTGCGCGATCCCCAACAGTCGGCGCATCCCGCCGGAGAGGGCATCTACCCGGCGGTCGGCGGCGTCCGTCAGGCCGACCGACGCGAGCAGCGCGTCCGGGTCCGCACCCACGAACCGGGCGTAAAATGCGAGCGTCTCGCGCGCCGTGAACGACCCGCGGAACGGAACGTCCTGTGGAAGGTAGCCGACTCGACGCTCACCGCGACCGTCACCCGTCTCGGCGCGGTCGACGACGCCCTCGACCGGTTCGACCGAGCCGGCGAGGAGGCCGAGCAGCGTCGACTTCCCCGAGCCGTTCGGTCCGATCACCGCGGTCGTCCCCGGCCGTATCGATAGCGATACCGAGTCCACGACGGGGATCCCGCCGTACGTCCGGGTGACGTCCGTGAACGACGCGATCCTCCGCTCTCCATCCGCCGTCAACGTGTTGGTATCAGTCATTGGTGTCGTCCTGCGCGTTCTCGTCCGCGTCGATATCGCCTCGCCAGTCCGGATGAACGGGATCACCACCCCCCTCGCGAACCGCCTCGATCCGATCCGGTGAGTGCGGGTCGGTCACGGGAACCGGATCGACGATGCTCCCCGAGCGTGCCCCGGGAACCGTGCCGATCAGGTGGTCGAGCAGGCGTGCCGCCGGAGATTCGGCCAGCGTGGTCGCCGCCGGGTCGCGATGGAGCGCGGCGTCGACCGGCGACGTCGGCTCGTACGCCCGGTCGGCGGCGCGGAACCCGGCGTCAGCTCCCTCCCAGTGGTTCCCCCGGTCGCCGTCTGCCCAGATCCGGAGCGGTCCGGCTCCCGCGCCGGCGTGGTCGTCGTTGCCGACGAAGTCGTTGGCGGCGACGCGGCTCGACGGGACGACCGTCGTCGCCCGAGCCCCCTCTTCGTTGTCGAGAAGGACGTTGTGTTCGTAGAGCGAGCTGCGCGAACTCGTGGAGAGCCCCAGCCCGTTGTTCGCGAGCGTGTTGTACGCGATGTACGTCCGAGTGCCCGAGGCCTGAATCCCGGCCGGCGAGTCCCGCACGTCGTTGCCGACGATCGCGTTCCCGCTCGGCCGGGTCATCACCGTGATACCGCCGTACAGCTGGTCGCGGGCGACGTTGTCGGCGATCAGCGAATCAGCCGTGTACATCAGGTGGGCACCGTAGCGGGTCCCGAGGAACGTCGAGTTTCGGACGACCGAGCCGTCCGCACGGTGGAGGTACACCCCGTCGCGACCGTCCTCGAACCGGGAGTCATCGACCGTCACCTGTGACTCCATCCCCACGACGCCCATGAACCCGTCCCGCCAGTCGTCCGCGCCGCGAACGTGGAGTCCGGTTAGCGTCGCGTCGGAGCCGTCACGGAGGAGGACGCCGCTCGCATCGGTGTCGATCCGCACGTCCTCGACGACCAACCCGGGCGCGTCGACGGCCCTGATGCCCGCGTCGCCGTGGCCATAGCCGAGTTGAACGTTCGTGTCCCAGTCCTCGCCGTCATCGGGCGGGCCGCCGGCAGCGTCCGGATCTCGGGTCTCGTTTCCGGTCCCCGACAGCGAGAGGCCGACGATCCCCACGTCCGGCGATCGCACCTCGATCACGGACCCGGTTCCGTTGCCCCGGATCGTAGCGTCCTCGCCGGCGATCGTGATCGGCTCGTCGACGACGACGGTCTCGTCGTACTCGCCCGGCGGTACGCGAACCGTCGTGTTGGGCTCTGCGGCGTCGACCGCGGCCTCGACGGTGGGCTCGTCCTCGCCGACGATGATCGACTCGGGCCGGTCGATGCGGTCGCCCGACTTCCGGATCCGGTCGTCGGCCGCCGCCCAACGCTCGGGAGCGACCGATCGGACCGCGTCCGCGGCGTCGACGTCGAACGATCGGTCTCTGAGGGTCTCCCAGTCCACGACGTGACCGTCATGGGACGCGGCGAACCGCTCCGCAGCACCTCGATCGGCGAAGGGAACCAGCGTCTCGCCGGCAGTGCTCTCGACGTCGCCGTCGACGACGTACACCGCCTCCTCCGCGGGCGACCACTCGGGTTGCTCGCTCGCGGCGAACCGGTCCTCGTCGATGGTGTGTGGGTCCGCGTCATCGAACGTCTGGACGTAGACGGTCACTGGGAACCCGAGTTGGCGTTCCGTTCGGTCGTCGGCGAGCGCATCGACGAACGTCTCGACCCCGTGATAGCCGACGACGTACTGGAACTGCGAGTAGAACACCTGTACCCGGGGGACAGTTGCGTCGGAGCTCATCTCCGCGTCCGTCTCGGCGGACAGCCCGAGTTCGACGGTGTCGTCGTACGCGACGGGGTCGGGCGTCGACGCCGCGGGGTCAGCGAGGAACGCGCCGCCAGCGACCAGAACCGCCACGAGAACCGCCACGGCGACAATCCATCCGGCGAGTCTCGACCGGTCGCCGAACGGGTCGATCCGTAACACGCCGGACGTTACGTGGGCGGGCGTATAGCCGATCTGGTTCGTTCCTCGAACGCCGGGATGAACCGCTACGGAGGGTATTTGGACCCGAGTCCCCGAATGCGTGTATGGCCGAATATGACGACTCCGACGTGAACAGACGGACCGTGTTGACGGGCGTGTCGACCGGGATGGCGCTGGCGGTCGCGGGCTGTCTCGGCGGAGAGGGCGACCCAGATATCGAGCCGATAGCTCTCGACGGTGAGCGGTCCTGTGACCAGTGTGGAATGATCGTCGAGGACCATCCGGGACCGGTCGGCCAGATCCATTTCGCGGACGACGAGCCGGAGGGCGGACGCCCGGGGCAGTTCTGTAGCAGCAGCTGTACCTACCGATACCGGTTCGACGAGGAGGATGCGGGCCGAGAGCCGCTCGTCACCTTCCTCACCGACTACTCGCGAGTCGATCAGGAAGCGTTCGAGGAGGGCTCCGACGTGCTCTTCTCCTCGCACGTCGAGAGCGAGGCGTTCGCTTCGACGGCCCACCTGACGGTGGTCGCCGGCAGCGACGTGGTCGGGTCGATGGGGCCGGAGCTCATCCCGTTTTCCGACTCCGCCGATGTGGACTCGTTTCAGGAGACGTACGGCGGGCAGGAGATGGACGCCGGGGCGGTCGACCGGACCGTGATCGAGGGGTTGTCATAGTCGACGACCTGACCACGCGGGTCGCCGGAGAGCGATCGCGTGGCTCGACCCGTCACCACGGTCGCGTCCGCCGGGGATCGGTACCGCGGTGCCTTCGGCCTCTTTTATATTCGTCCGCCCCGATACCGATCGTATATGTGTGGCCGCTATACGCTTTTCACCCCGGTCGCCGAGTTGGAGTCGCGGTTCGGGGCGACGTTCGGCGAGGAGTATCGGCCGGGGTACAACCGTGCCCCCGGCGAGCAGCTGCCCGTTATCACGGCCGAGGATCCCGAGCGGGCGACGCGGATGGAGTGGGGGCTCACGCCGTCGTGGGCCGAGGAGTCGTTCGGCCTGATCAACGCCCGCGCCGAGACGGTCCGGGAGAAGCGGAGTTTCGCCGACGCGTACGAATCCCGCCGGTGTCTCGTCCCCGCGGACGGCTTCTACGAGTGGGTCGAAGAGCGCGGGGAGAAACGACCCTACCGCGTCGCCTTCGATGACGACCGCCCGTTCGCGATGGCGGGACTGTACGAGCGGTGGCGGCCCCCCGAACCCGAGACGACGCAGGCAGGACTCGGCGCGTTCGGCGGGGGAACGGCCGACGACGGCAGCGCGGTCGATGGCGACGACGCGAGCGACGGGTCCGATGGCGATGTCGTCGAGACGTTCACGATCGTGACGACGGACCCGAACGAACTGATACGTGACCTCCACCACCGGATGGCAGTGATAGTGGGCCCGGACGAGGAGGCGGCGTGGCTCCACGGCGACCCCGACGAGGCGGCGGCGATCATGGATCCGTACCCGGCCGACGAGATGCGCGCGTTCCCCGTCTCTGACCGGGTGAACGCCGCCGGAACCGACGGATCTGAGCTGATAGAACCCACCGGGTGAGTCGGTCGATCCACCCGTCGATCCGGTCCGGTCGCCGTCTCACCGACGCCGCCCGGCGACGCGCTCCTCGGCGGTTTCCGCGCTGACAAGCTCATAAAGGATCGCGCGTCCGCCGTCGTCTTTCGGTCGGAGGACGCGGCCGAGCCGCTGGGTGAACTCGCGTTCGCTTCCCGATCCCGAGAGGACCACCGCGACGTTGGCGTCCGGAACGTCGACGCCCTCGTCGAGGACGTTGGCGGCGACGACGCGGGAGTAGGTTCCGTCACGGAACCGCTCCAGGATCTCCCGTCGCTCTTTCGCCCCCGTCTCCGCCGTGATCGCGGGGATCAGGAACCGCTCGGAGAGGCGGTAGACGAGTTCGGTGTGCGCGGTGAACACGATCACCCGGTCCTCCCGGTGGCGATCGAGCAGGTCCGCGAGCCGCTCGATCTTCCGTTCCGCGTTCATCATGATCTCCCGCGCAGCCGACTTCGCGAGCAGGGCCTCCCGGGCACGGGGGTCGTTGCCCGAGCGCATCACGAGCTTCCGGTAGTCCTCGCCGCTGGTGAACGTGATCCCGGACTCGCGGAGGTACCCGACGAAAGTGCCCTGTTTGGCCTCGTATCGCTCCCGCTCTTCGGGAGTTAACTCCACTTCCATCCGCCGGATGTCGTAGGGGGCAAGGTGGTCACCGGCGAGGTCGTCCACGTCGAGCGCGTAGACGCGCTCGCCGACGAGTTCGGCGACCGTCTCGTGGCCCCCGTCGGGTCGATCGAACGTCGCCGTGAGTCCGAGTCGGGCCGGAGCGGCCAGCAGCCGCGCGATGTCCTGGTATCCCTCCCCGCCGAGGTGGTGGACCTCGTCGAAGACGACGAACGCGAAGTCGCCGCCGACGCCCTCGGCTTTCAGGTACGCGGAGTCGTACGTCGACACCGTGATCGGCTCCTGACGCTGCTCCCCGCCGCCGAACCGCCCGATCGGAACGTCGAACTCGGCGTCCAGTTCGCGTTCCCACTGGTCGAGTAGATCGATGGTGGGGACGACGACGAGCGTCGGAACGCCCAGATCGACCATCGCGCGGATCGCGATCACCGTCTTGCCGGCTCCCGTCGGGAGTTCGAGCACCCCCCGGTCGTCGGCGTCGTGCCACGCGGCGAGCGCGTCGGCTTGGTACTCCCGGAGGTCGTAGTCGGTGGATAACGCGAGGTCGTCGTCGCCGCCGCTCGGTCGGTCCGCAAGCACCCGGTCCTCGACCGATACCCCCGCAACCGAGAGCGCCCGGCGGATCGCCGCGTAGCGGTACGCGGGGGCCCGAGCAGTCCCGGATCGTGGGTCGTCCTCGACGCCGGGGAGTGGAGGGATCCGATCCGCACCGGTCCCGTCGGCACCGGCACTCCCGCCGGCGTCGACGCGGATCGTCCCGTTCTCGTAGGAGAGCCGGACCGTCATCGGTTCGAGTAGCCGGCCGACTGATAAAGGACCACCGCCTCGGTCCGCCGCGCGAACGATCTCCACCGGTCCGAAACTCGAATCGCTAGTCGACGCCCCCAAAGCGACTGGGGGACGGTGCCGGTAGCCTCAAGTCCCGCGAGACGCACCTCCCGGCCATGAGTCTCATCGGATCGCTCGTCGCGTTCGTCGTCGGCTTGCTCGTCGGCGGACTGGCCATCTTCATCGCGGCCAGCGTCGTCACGGACACGCAGGACTACGGCCACGCCGTGTTCACGGCGTTGGTCGGCGCGATCGTGTGGGGGCTCTCCGAGTTCTTCCTCTCGTGGGTCCCCTTGGTCGGCGAGTTCATCCCGCTTCTCGCGTGGATCTGGATCATCCGACGGCGGTACGACGCCTCGTGGACGCACGCCGCGATCATCGGGTTCATCGCGTGGGGCGCGGCGATCCTCGTACTCGCAGTACTCCCCGTTGCCGGCGTCACCGACGCCGTCGGCGTGCCGTTCACGCGCTCGATCGCGGCCGCCTAACGCGCCCTCGGATCCACTGCTCCCGCCGGTCCAACTAGAACAGCGCCTCGCTCGGGTCGAGCACCCGTGCCGGACCGCCGACCTCCCAGACATCGGTCTCGATACCGATCTCGGCGATGCGCGATTCGACCTCCTCGACGTGTTCCTCGCGGGTGTTGACGTACACCGACGCGCCGGTGTCCGTCGAGAAGTGGACGTCGACGCCCGACTCCTGTAGCTCGCGAACCGCGTTGAACACCGCTATCGTCTCCGGCTGCCAGTACACCCAGCCCGCGGGTCCGGTCATCGTCGTCGCCGTCAAGGAGAGTGAGTCGTGTTCGGCGGTACCGAAGATCCGCTCGAAATCGCCCGCACGGAGCGCGTCCTTCATCTCCACGAGCTGGTCTTGGACGTGCGCCGTCCGCGCCTGCATCATGTGGCTCGCGGCGGCCTCGCGGTGTGCCTCCTCGGTCTCCTTATACGCGGGGACGTGGGCGGCGACGATCCGGAGGTCCTCCTCGGGGTCGAACCCGTCCGGTCCCTCGCCGACATCGAGCCGATACGAGCGACAGTCCTCGTCGTTGAGTCCGGCTTCGAGGACGGAGTACGCGCCCGTCACGGAGCGAGCGGCCGACGAGGAGCCGCGGCGAGCCACCGTCGAGACCTCGGGAAGCGTCATGTCGAGACCCGCCGCCTCGACCAATGCCAGTGCCGCCGCGGCGAACCCCGAGGACGACGAGCCGAAGCCGATGTTCGACGGGAACGAGTTCTCGCTTTCCAGTCGGACGGGATGGTCGAAGCCGGCCACCTCGCGCACGTGATCGACGACCATATCGATCCGTTCGGCGGCCCGCCCCTCGACGGGCTCGCCGCCGATAACGTACGTGTCCGCGCTCGCGTCGGGTTCCCACTCGACGGTCGTCGTCGTCGCGGTCGGCGCGGTACAGAGACTGATACTGTCGTGGTACGGTAGTCTGAGTTCGGCGTCACGCATCCCGTGATACTTGACGAGCCCTTGGATCGGGTGGGCTCGTGCAGTGACTTTCTCGGTCATTACCCGGAACAGCGGTCGGGGCCGGATTAGTCGTTGCGATGACCGGGAGGAAAACCCGGTTGCCCGTCGAAGTGAAGGCGACGGCTTCCGTTTCGAACGCTGCCGGGACGACCACCCCCACGGCGACGCGAACCGCCCCTGCCACTATCTTTAATTGAACACGGCGTATCATATAGATCGATTATGAAGAAGCTGATCAACGATCCGGACGACGTCGTCGACGAGATGCTCGACGGGATGCTCGCGGCGTATCCCGACCGACTGCGACGCCTTCCGGACACGCAAGTGATGGTCCGCGAGGACGCACCGGTGGACGGAAAAGTGAGTCTCGTTACCGGCGGCGGCAGCGGCCACGAGCCCACTCACGCCGGCTATATCGGCGACGGAATGCTGGACGGGGCGGCTGCGGGCGGCGTGTTCTCCTCGCCGACCGCCGACGAGTTCGAGGCGCTGATCGACGCCTGTGACGGTGGCGACGGGGTACTCGCGATCATCAAGAACTACGAAGGCGACGTGATGAACTTCGATACTGCCATCGAATTGGCGGAGATGGAGGGAGTCGAGGTCGAGAGCGTCGTCGTCGACGACGACGTCGCCGTCGAGGACTCGCTGTACACCTCCGGCCGCCGCGGCGTCTGTGGAACCATCCTCGTCCACAAGGCCGCGGGCGCGAAGGCGGCCGAGGGAGCGGACCTCTCGGAGGTCAAACGCGTCGCCGAGAAGGTGATCGACAACGTCGGCACGATGGGCATGGCGCTCACGTCGTGTGTCACGCCGGAGAAGGGCGAACCGACGTTCGATCTGGGCGACGACGAGATCGAATTGGGCATCGGGATCCACGGCGAACCCGGGACCGAGCGAACCGAAACCATGCCCGCCGATGCGGTGACCGACGAGCTGACCGAGACGGTGCTCGACGACCTCGACGTCGAGGCGGGCGAGGAGGTGCTCACTATCGTCAACGGGATGGGCGGCACCCCCGAGATGGAGCTGTTCGTCGTCAACCGCCGGCTTCAGGAGCTACTCGGCGAGCACGAAATCGAGACGCACGACGCGTGGGTGGGCGATTACATGACCTCGCTGGACATGGAGGGGCTCTCGATCACGGTGTGTGTCCTCGACGACGAGCTCAAGGCCCTGTTCGACGCGCCGGCCGACACTCCCGGGTTGAGCGTCCAATGAGCGGGGACGGCGAGGCCGTGGTCGCGGCCGTTGAACGGGTCGCAGAGCGACTCGAAGCCGAGCGCGACCACCTCACACAGCTCGATTCGGCGATCGGTGACGCGGACCACGGCGGAAACATGGCGCGCGGCTGGGCGAAGGCCGCGGAGACCGCTCGCGACCTCGACGACCCGGATCCCGAAACGGTCGCAAAAACGGTCGGTAAGACGCTCATGGCGGAGGTCGGCGGCGCGTCGGGACCGCTGTTCGGTGGCTCGCTCGTCTTCGCCGGGGCGGAGTTGGAGGGCGGGATCACGCCCGAGACCGCGGTCGCGTTCGCGGAAACCTATCTGGAGAAGGTTGAGGACCGCGGCGACGCGCGGGTCGGTGACCACACGATGGTCGACGCCCTGACGCCGGCGGTCCACACGTTCAAGAAATCGATCGAGACCGACGAGCGCCCGCCGCTCGAAGCGCTCGCGAAGGCGACTGACGCGGCCGAGCGCGGTGTGGCTTTTACCGTCCCGATCCGCGCGCGAAAGGGTCGCGCCTCCTATCTCGGCTGGCGATCGGTCGGTCATCAGGACCCGGGGGCGACGAGCACGCTGTTCATCCTCCAGGAGCTGCTGAGGACTGTCGCGGACCGGCTGGACGAACCGGTCCCGGACGTCGACGCGACCTCGCCGACGATTCCCGACGAGGACGCCGGGGCTGACGGGGCTGATGCGGCCCCGGAGGGGGAGGAGTGACCGTCGGACTCGTCGTCGTCTCCCACAGCGAGCGAGCGGCCGAGGGGATCCGCGAGGTGGCTGCGGAGATGGCGGGCGACACCCGTATCGAGGCCGTCGGCGGCGACGGGCAGGGCGGCATCGGTACCGTCCCGGACGCCATCGGAGACACCATCGGGTCGGCCGACGACGGCGACGGCGTCGTCGTGTTGGTCGATCTCGGCAGCGCGGTGATGAACGCTGAGGTCGCCATCGAGATGGGGGACGTCGACGCGGTCATCGCGGACGCGCCCGTTCTTGAGGGTGCCGTCAACGCGGCGGTCGCTGCGACGGACCCAAACGCGACGATCGAAACGGTAAGAGAACAGGCAGAAGCAGCTCGCGACATCGAGAAACTGTAGCGGCACGAAGTCGAGACGTCCCGCTCGGGCCTCGCGATTACTCTTCGAGCAACTCCCGTACCTCCGCTCGCGTCTCACAGGCGAGGGCGGCGTCGGCGAGTTCTCGGGCCTCGTTCACGTCGACCTCGCGGACACGCTTTTTGACCGCCGGAACCGTCACAGCGCTCATACTGAGTTCGTCGAGGCCGAGCCCGACGAGCAGTTCGGTCAGGGCCGGATCGCCCGCCATCTCGCCGCACATCCCGACCCACGCGTCCGCGTCGGCGGCGGCGGTCGTCGTCCGGTGTATCGTCCGCAACACTGCCGGATGAAGCGGGTCGTGGTACTCGGAGAGAGCATCGTTCTCGCGGTCGACGGCCATCACGTACTGGGTGAGGTCGTTCGTCCCGATGCTGAGGAAGTCGAGCCGATCGCCCAACGCGTCCGCCATGCTCGCGGCTGCCGGCGTCTCGATCATCGCGCCGAGTTCGGGGATCGCGTGATCGACCCCCTCGGCCTCCAGATCGGTCGCGACCGATTCGACCGTCGCTACCGCGTCCGTCACCTCCTCGATCCGCGTCACCATCGGGAACATGACGGCGAGATCTCCGCCGACATCGGAGGCAGCGGCGCGCAACAGGGCACGCAGCTGCGTCTCGAACAGGTCCGCGTGCTCGCCGAGCGACAGTCGGATCCCCCGCCGACCGAGGAACGGGTTGGTCTCCGTCGGGAGGTCGAGATACGGCACGTCCTTGTCGCCGCCCACGTCGAGCGTCCTGACGACGACGCGGTCGTCGGGGAACCGTTCGAGGGCGGCCGTGACCGCCTCGTACTGTTCGTCCTCGTCCGGCGGCGACTCCCGGTCGAGAAAGAGGAACTCCGTCCGGAACAGGCCGATCCCGTCCGCGCCGCGGTCGCTCGCGGGAGCTAACTCGGGCTCGCTCCCGACGTTGGCGGCGACCTCGACTGCCGTTCCGTCCGCGGTCGTCACTCGGTCGCGGACGACCTCGGTCTCCTCGTCGTCGATCGCGGCGCGACGGGTCTCGTCGGGATCGACGACGAGCTCTCCGGCCTCGCCGTCGACGAGCACGGTCTCACCGTCCGAGACCGCACGAAGGGCGTCGCCGACGCCGACGACTGCCGGGATCGAGAGGGATCGCGCGATGATCGCCGCGTGTGAGGTCCGCCCGCCGGTCGCGGTCGCGATCCCTGCCACCGCGTCCGGATCGAGGCTCGCGGTGTCGCTCGGGGTCAGTCGCTCGGCCAGCAGGACGGTTCCCGGCGGGAGCGTCGAGAGGTCGACCGTATCGACGTCGAGCAGCACCCGGAGCAGTCGGTCTCGAACGTCACGGAGGTCGTCGGCACGCTCCGCCATTCGGCCCTCCATTCCTTCGAACTGGACGATCGCGTCCCCGAACCGGTCGTCGACGGCGCGTTCCGCGGGGGTTCCCTCGTCGATGGCGGCCTCGATGTCGTCGATCAGTCCCGGGTCGTCGAGAAAGGCCTCGTGTGCGTCGAAGACGGTCGCCTCCTCCTCGCCGACGCGGTCCGCGGCACGATCCCGAGCCAGTCGGATCGCCTCGCGAGCGGTCGTGCGGGCGTCCGCGAACCGCTCCCGTTCGGCGGCTGGATCGACGGCCTCGGGGTCCGGTTCGTCGGGGAGGCTCAGATCCTCGGCCGAATCGTACCAGCGTGCCGTCCCGATCCCGGTGAGCGGCGTGCTGCCGACCCCAGCAAGCGTTCTCACTCGTCGTCACCGCCGTCCTCGGCCTCCCCTTCCTCGACCGGTGTCGTGAGCAAGTCGGCGATCGCGTCGAGCGCGTCGGCCGCCTCCGGACCGTCGGCGACCACGCGGACTGACTCCCCGTGGGCGACGTTCAGACCGGTCACCGAGAGCATGCTGTTCGCCGGAACCAGACCGTTGTCCGCTCCGGAGCCCGCCCCGTCGTCGGCGCGACCGATCGACACCTCGGCGTCGAACCGGTTGGCGGTCTGTACGAGTTTCGAAGCGGGTCGTGCGTGGAGACCGGCCTCCGGCACCACCATTACGGTACGTTCCATACTCCCCTTACGTCGTCGGGGCGTTTTATATGCTCGTCACGGTGCGGCCTGGTTCGTCGAGACCAGCTCGATCACGTCGCGGTGGTCGAGCTCATGGCCCGTCCCCACCTGCCGCCCGCTCCGGCAGTCGGTGCCGTGGAGCAGCCCCTCGCCGATGTCTGAGTGGATGTGGAACGCGAAGTCCTCCGTCGTCGCGCCCTCCGGAAGAATGAAACAGTCGCGGAACACGCCCTTGTTGTCATCACGGCTCCCGCTCGCGGTACCAGGGAAGACGGCGATACAGCCGAGCACGTCGAAGACCGCCTCCTCCAGTGCGTGCTGGACTCCGGTCCCACCGTACGACTCGACGAACCCCTCGATCTGTCGGAGGCCGGTCTCCTGTTCGTCGGAGACATCCCCGACAATCTCGAAGCCGCCGTCGCCAGCGGTGTAGTCGACGACGCCCGCTTCGTCGGCCTTTTTGAGTGCCTTCTCGGCGTGCGCGCTGGCCGGAACGAATGAGAGGTGGTCGTAGTCGGGGTCGGTCGTGATCGTCTCCCAGTTCGCCTGCGCCTCCGGCGTGTCCATCTTGTTGGCGGCGACGACCATCGGCTTGGTGCGCTTGCGGATCTCGCGGGCGAGCGACGCCCGCTCCGCGTCGTCCCAGGTATCGGGATCGAGTTCGAGCCCCTCCGCGAGGATGGTCCGTTTCATCCGGTCCTTATTGATCCCGAACGCCGACATCTGCTCCGCGAGCTCCTCTTCGATGGCCGCCTCAGAGCCGTGGTAGCGCGTCTCGAACTTCTCGATTCCCTTTTCGAGGACGTCGAGGTACCACGCGTCGAGCTCCTCCTCCAAGAAGTCGATGTCCTCCCGCGGGTCGTGGCCGGTCGTCGCTTCCCCCTCGATGTCGGTCGTCCCCGAGAAGTCGACGATGTGAACCAACACGTCCGTCTCGTTGAGGTCGGTGAGGAACTGGTTGCCGAGCCCGCGCCCCTCGTGTGCGCCGGGGACGAGCCCGGCGACGTCGACGAGTTCCACGGGGACGAACCGCGTCCCGTCGCGGCAGACGCCCACGCTCGGCGTACAGGTCTCCTCGAACTCGGGGGCCGCACACTCGACGCGGACGTACGCCTCGCCCACGCTCGGGTCGATCGTCGTGAAGGGATAGGCTCCCTCGGGCACGTCGTTCATCGTCGCCGCGTTGAAGAAGGTCGACTTGCCCACGGAGGGCTTGCCGACGAGACCGATCCGGTAACTCATTACTCCCGGTGGGCACCCCGCGGTAAAAAGCGATGCGAGAGGGAGCGTCCCCTGCGTACGGTACACACGATCGTCCGGACGGCCCCGGTGAAACCCTGCCGCTCGGAGACGAGCGTCACCGGATCGGCCGATCGATGAGAACTCTTCCCGGTCGATGGTAGGAGCGGGTGTCTCGATACGGTGTTGCTGGCGGCTGTTTATAAGCGGTCGAGCGGTGTTGCTGGCGGCTGTTTATAAGCGGTCGATGATCCGGTGGTGACGTTCGGATCCCGATCGTTCGTTTATAAAGATCTGACTTCGGATCGTCGGTGACACCTCCAAACCCCCGGCCGTGCGGCTCCGCCGCCGGCGACTGTCCTTTTAACATCGCCCACCGCGACCGCATCTCACGCCTCCCCAGCCTCGCCCTATCGGCGGGAGAGCCGCCGGTCGCAAGCGGGAGCTTTGCTCTCGCTTACAGCCGGCGCTACGCGCCGGCGACGCCACCGCCACGTCGTTTATTTATAAGCGACCGTCACGGGCGCTCACGACCCTTTTAAATCCGATCTCGTCGGCGTCGATCCGATCGGCTCGCGCGGGGTCTCGCTCATCGATTCCGACTCACCGGGAACGAGACACGGTCCGGCTCGTCGTTGAACCGGTCGAGGATCCGCTCGTACAACTCGTTTTTTACTCGCTGACCTCGGCGTGGCTGTGTGAGGTATCGCAGGCGAAGTTCGACCCAAGAGTCACCCTGCGTGACGTTGATCGTCGGATGGTCGTACACCTCCAGTTCGACCGGCGTCTCCGCGAGCGCCTCGCGGTAGGCGGCGATCCCCTCCGCCATCTCCTCGCCGAGGAGGTCCTCCGCCTCCTCACGCATGACCGTCCGGGCGAACTCCAGATCCGTCTCGTAGGCCACTTGAATGCCCACCTCGTTCCACACGTATGGGGATCCACCCCCGCCGAAGTTGACGACGTTCGAGGAGAGGACGACGCTGTTCGGGACGGTCACGACCCGGCCCGACGGCTGGTTCGTGGTGACGAGTTCGCCGTTGATCTCCCACAGCGTCGTCACGAGGAAGTCGACCTCGATCACGTCGCCCTTCGCGTCGTCGATCCGAACCCGGTCTCCGACCCCGTACGGCTGTTTAACCGTGATGTACACCCACGCGATGAGCGAGAGCAGCGGCTGTTGGAGCGCAAACGTGATCGCGAAGCCGATCACACCGAGCGAGAGGAGCAACCCGAGCCAGTTCTCGGTCAGCACCGCGAGCGTCGCGATCGTTCCGATGAACCCGAACGCGAGCCGGAGGAGGTTTCGGGTGTTGTGTGCGCGTCGCTTGTTCGGCGAGCGCATCAGGACGCCGACGAGCAGCTGATAGCTTCCGAACAGTAGCGCGGTGACGGCGACGACCAGCAATCCGCGTCCGACGACGAGGTCCGCCGAATAGCCGACGATGGTCGGCCACGTCTCCAGCGGACCGACCCTCGCCACGAACGCGCCGCCGAGCATGGCGGCGATCCCGACGAGGATCGACCCGACCGCGACTGATCGTCTCACGGTCCGACCTCTCGGGGACGCGGCAAAACGGTTGTGCTACCGTCGTTCCTCCGTCGCCTCCGCCGCCCCCGCCGCCCGAGCCATCGCGCCGGCCAGAACCGCCGTCGCGGCCGCACAGTCGCTCCAGTCCGTCCACTCCCGAGGGTTATGTGAGATCCCGTCGCGCGACGGGGCGAAAAGCAGCGAGGCGTCTGTGACCCGAGCGACCCGCATCGCGTCGTGAGCCGCGCCGGAATGGAGGTCGAGCACGGTTCGTCCCGCCTCCGCCGCGGCGTCGTGGGCGGCTCCACGGAGCCGCTCGCTCATCGGCGTCGGCCGGACGTCGAACGGACGGGCGAACGTCGTCTCCACGCCACGTTCGCGTTCCAGACGGTCGAGCGACTCGCGGACGGCGCTCACGATCCGCTCCATCGACCCGTACTCGACGTCGCGAACGTCCACGCCGAGTTCGACACGGCCGGGGACGACGTTCGTCGCGTTCGGCGAGACGGACAGCGAGCCGACCGTGGCGACCGCGGTCTCCGAGACGCTCCCGGCGATCCGGTTCGCGGCGGCTTCGACGTCGAGAACGACCTCGCTCGCGGCCGCGAGCGCGTCGGTCCGGTCGTCCATCGCCGTCGCGCCCGCGTGGTTCGCCTCGCCCTCGATCTCGATCTCACAGTGGCTGATGCCCGTGATCGTCGTCACGACCCCGACGTCGACGCCGGCCGATTCGAGAACCGTGTCCTGCTCGACGTGGAGTTCGAGAAAGCCCTCCCAGCCCGCCGGGTCGAGCGTTCCCTCGCCCCGGTAGCCGATCCGCGAGAGCGCGTCCCCGAGCGTCTCTCCCGCGTCGCTTTCGAGCGCAAGGGCCTCATCGAGGGCGGTTTCGCCGGTTGCGACGCTCGACCCGAGCAGTCCGTTCCCGAACGTGGACCCCTCCTCCTCGGTGAAGCTCACGACGAGCACCGGCCGATCCGGCTCGATTTCGGCGTCCTGCATCGCTCGAACCGACTCCAGCGCGGCGTACACCCCGAGTGGGCCGTCAAAGATCCCGCCCTCGGGGACGCTGTCGAGATGACTTCCGGCGGCGACGGGAGCGGCCTCCGGGTCGGCACCGTCGGGAACCCACCGTCCGGCGACGTTGCCGACGGCGTCGACGGTCACGTTCAGGCCGGCGTCGTCCAAGCGGTCAACGAGGTGATCGCGCGCCTCCCGGTTCGGCCCGGTGCCGGTCAGGTTCGTTCGCCCGCGCGCTCCCGGATCGTCCGTCTCGATCCGGCCAAAAGCGGCGTTCGCCTCGACGTCTGTACGGAGCCGGTCGGCGTCGACGGGGAGTCGCATGTTGTGTCCATCGTTCCCCGGCGGGAAACCCTTTCACAAAGCATTTGTCCGTTCCCCGAAACGTGGAGAGCATGATATCGAGCCTTCCGCTACAGGGGGCGGCAGCGTCGGGGATCGGCTTCCTCTTCGCGCTCCTGACGTTCGTCGTCTACGTCGCCATCATCGTCTGGACGTACAACGACGCCAAACAGCGAAGCGACCACCCGGCGTTCCTCTGGGCGCTCGTCGTGTTCTTCGCGCCCTTCCTCGGGCTCGTGCTGTACTGGATCCTCGGCCGGAACGCGTACTGAACGGTCTTCTCTCCGACTGGACCACTTCGGAAGGACACTGCGAGAACCCGTGGTCGGATCCGGGATAGTTCTCGGTCACCGGACGTGAAACGCGCCGAGTTCCCGTAAGCGACCCGCCAGCTCCTCGGAGAGCGCGTCGCGCTCGACGCGCCACTCCCAGTTGCCGTCGAGGGTCCCGGGCTCGTTGAACCTGGCCTCGCTGCCGAGTCCGAGCAGGTCCTGAACCGTCGTCATCGCGAGCACCGCCTCCGAGCTCCACACGTCCTCGATTATCTCCCACTCGATCGGTCGATCGTCGTCGACGCCGAGGTTGTAGTGGAGACAGTCGCGCTGGTCGGCGGGGAGATCAGCGTAGTAGCCGACCCACGTGTCGGTGTCGTGGGTCGAGGTGTAGCCGACGACGCTCTCGGGGTAGTTCATCGGTTGGTACTCGTTGCCCCCCTCACACCAGTTCGCGTACTGCGGGACCCGCATTCCGGGGAACCCGAACTCGGCCATCAGGTCGTCCATCCGCGCGTCGTCAAATCCGAGGTCCTCCGCGATGAACGGGGCCTCGCCGAACTCGCGTTCGACCGTCTCGAAGAGATCCCGCCCCGGTCCGTCGTACCACTCGCCGGCCGCCGGGTCGTCGTCATCGGCGGGGATCCCCCAGTACCGGACGAACCCGAGGAAGTGGTCGAGCCGCGCGATGTCCGCGAGATCGAACAGCCGACGGAACCGGCGGATCCACCAGTCGTAGTCGGCCTCGGCGAGTCGCTCCCAATCGTACACCGGGTTCCCCCACCGCTGTCCGTCGTCACCGGGGTTCGGCGGCACCCCTGCCACCATCGTCGGTCGGTTGTCGTCATCGAGACGGAACGCCTCCGGGTTCGCCCAGACGTCGGCCGAGTCGAGCGCGACGTAGATCGGAACGTCGCCGACGATGCCCACGCCCTCCTCGGCGGCCGTTCGTCGCAGGTCGGTCCACTGTCGGTCGAACGTCCACTGGACGAACTCGTGGTACCGGACGGTCTCGGCGTGCTCCTCGCGGGCCGCATCGAGCGCGTCGGGATCCCGTGTTCGGAGGGGGTCGGGCCACTCGACCCACGTGTCCTCGGGGCGAGCGGCCGATATCGCTCGGAACAACGCGTAGTCGTCGACCCACGGCTCCCGATCGCGAAAGGCATCGAACTCGACGGTGGTGTCCGCTCGATCGGCGGCGTCCGTGGCCGCCTCGAACCGTTCGAACGCGGTCCGTAAAAGCGGGAGCTTGTACGAGCGAACCTCCTCGTAGGCGACGCGGTCGGTCGGGAACTCCGGGACCGGCTCCAGATCCTCCCGGGTCAACCAGCCGTCGTCGACGAGGCCGTCGAGGTCGATCAAGAGGGGGTTGCCGGCGAACGCCGACGGGGACTGGTACGGTGACTCTCCAGCGGCCCCGATCGTCGGTCCCACCGGACAGGTCTGCCAGTAGTCGACCTCCGCGTCGCCGAGAAACGAGAGGAACGACGCCGCGCCCTCCCCGAGATCGCCGATCCCGTGATCGCCGGGAAGGGAGGTGACGTGACAGAACACTCCGTCGGAGCGATCGAATCGCATGGCTACGTCTGTAACCCCCACCGACTCAAGCGTTGTGCCCGCGGGCGGCCCGGATCCGCACCCGGTCGTTCGATCCCGTATCGTTCGCTCTCCCGCTCGTCACTCCCCGATCGGGACGACGGCGACGTCGTCGACCGCGATCCGTTCGGTTCCGTCCCCGTCGGTGACGACGCACGGCTCCCCGGTCACGACGTTCGTTCGGCCGTGGTCGGCGTCGACGGCGACCGCCGCCTCGGCTGGCGCGAAGTTGAGGACGACGGCGAGCGCGTTCGGTCCGCTCCCGCGGAGGAACGCCACCACGTCGTCGGGATGGACGGCGTCGCCGTCGGCCTGTATCGGTCGCTCGGACAGGTCCCCGCTCGCGACGTGGTACCCGACGCGCTCCAGATCCCCTTCGGGGCCCAGCGCCGGGTGGTCCGCGTGGGTCCGGAGGAGTCGCTCGTAGCGCTCGCGGACCTCCCCGCGGGTGTGCTCCCACGCGATCGAATCGCGCCGGCCGCGCTGGCCGATCTCCTGGCCCGCGTACACCATCGGGACTCCCGGCAGGGTGACCGTCGCCGCGCCCGCCGCGGCAGCGGCCGCGTCGCCACACTCCACCCGGTATCGCGTCTCGTCGTGGTTCTCGATGTACTGGAGGAAGCCGGCGTGGTCGGGGAACCCGATCTCCGCGCGCTGTTCGACGGCGTCGACCACGGTCCGGGCCGGGGCCGCCCCGCGCCCGATCTGCCGGAGCTGGAAGTACAGCGTCGCGTCGAAGTGGACATCGAACATCCCCTCGTGGAAGCCGGGGATGTACGGAATCGTCTCGTCCATCAGGAGGAACTCCGAATCCATCGCCTTCACCCGATCCCGAAGCTCGCGCCAGAACGAGTCCGGCACCGCCCACGCCATGTCACAGCGGAAGCCGTCGACGAGGGGGGCCCACTCGTCCACGACGTCGAGGAGGAACCGCCGAACCGAGAGGTTCGAGTGGTTCAGGTTCGCGATCAGCTCCCAGTCGAAGTACGTCCCCGGCTCGCCGGAGTCCTGCCACTCGTAGCGGTCGCGGTACGGGGAGTCCGGGTTCCGGTAGGCGTCCTGAAACCACTCGTGGTCGCGGGCGGTGTGGTTGGCGACGAAGTCGAACAGGACTCGGAGCCCGTGGTCGTGGGCGGTGTCGACGAGGGCCTCGTAGTCCTCGCGGTCGCCGAGGTCGTCGGCGACGTCGAAGAAGTCGGTGATGTTGTAGCCGTGAGGTTTCCCGTCGTTCGTCAGGACCGGCGTGAGCCACAGCGTGTCGACGCCGAGATCCGCGAGGTCTGGGATCCGGTCCGCGATGGCGTCGAACGTCTCACCCTCGTCGGCGTCGGCGAACGTGCGGACGTACACCTCGTACACCCTAGCGTTCTCGGTCCATTCGGGTGGCTGGTTGAGACGGGTGACCGTGAACCGCTCGTCGGGACTCGTCGCTCCGGTACCGCCGGGCGAGTCCGCTCTGCCCGTCGGGTCCGCTCTGCCCGTCGAGTCCGTGTCACCGATCGGGTCGACATCGATGGGCGCGCTCGCGTCGCCTGCGGAGCCCTCGCTTCCGACGCGATCGACCGCGACCGCGTCCGCGACGCTGATCCGCGGCTCGTGACCCGGTTCACGCGCGACGGCGACGGCGTGGACGCGAAGCCGGTCGGGAACCGTCCGCGTCGGAACGCGAAGCGTCGTCCCCGATCCGTCCGTCTCGATCGCCGTTTCCGATCCACTCGCGGTCACCTGCCGGGCGTCCCGCGGGTTCGTTCGTCCCGCGGCGATCGCGGACGAGACGTCCCGATCGTCGATGACGAACGTCACGTCGAGATCCTCTGCGGCCAGCTCCGAGTCGGGGTTCGGCGTCGCCGTCGCGTCGACGACGATGGCGTCGCCCTCGACCGAGGCGTCGAGGCGAACCCGCGGCCTGCCGATCCCGTCGTGTGCTCGGTCACCCGCGTACGGGATCTCGGCGCGGTCGGCGTCCCGATCACGGATCGCCTCCCCGCTTCCGCCGGCGACGTCGACGTTCTCGTACGCGGCCGGGAACGCCCTGACGGTGAGCGCGTGGTTGCCGTCCGGCGCGTTCAGACCGAGGCGGTAGTGGCCGGGGACATCAGGCGTGAACTCGGTTATCGGCGTCTCGCCGACGGTCGCTTCGCTGTTCGGCGGGGCATCGACAATCCGCCACTCGTAGGTCGCCTCGGGATCCGGGTCTCTGGGAGCGAGCTGCGTCGTCTCGCCCGTCGAGAGGAAGCGTGGGGGTCCAGGGTGGTGCATACAGGTCCATCAACGCCCGGGGTCTTCGGTGTTGCTCTCCATGCGAACGTGTCGGGCATCCGACCGGCGGGATGCGAGATCCGTGGCTCTCGATCGGAATCACGCGGAAGTTCGCCCGGTCCGTCAAGGCTTTTGCCCACGCGACCGCGAGTCTCTCCATGCGACTGCGAACCGCCATCACGGAACACAAACGTCGCCGGGGCGAGCGCTACCCGACAGAACGTCCCACGACCGTCGGTGCGTTCACCGGCGACGGGGGCCGGCTGGTCCACGTCGGACCGGACGGTGCCACCCACGACTGTTCGTACGCGCTCTCGGGCGTGGGTGGGACCGATCGGCTCCGCGTCGGGATCGCCGGCGGCGGCGGGATCCGGTGGCTCGACGAACTCGACACCACTCGCCAACACTACGACGGGCACACGCCGCTCGTCGAGACCGAATACGACGCCGGCCGATACACGGTTCACCAGTTCGACCTCGTCGTCGACGATGTCCACCTCACCCACGTCGAGTTGCGCGGCGCGCCGCCCGCGAACGCCGACCTCGTCGCGAGCTGCGTGTTCGCCCCGGACATGGTCGAGAGAAGCGTCGGCAACCTCATTCACGAGGCGGCCGGTCCCGGGGACGGCGACGTGGTGGAGGTGTATCACCGTCGCGAACACGACTTCCTTGCCGCCTCAAACGGACTCTCGGCCGCTCACGGTCGCCGTCAGGAGACGCTCCCCGAGCTGCTCGGCGAGAACGACGGCGGGTACCTACATCGCGGCGAGATCGACGAGCGCGAGGACTCCCGTCTCACCCCCGACGTCGTCGTCCGCGCGCCGTTCGAGCGCGACGCCCGAACCGAGCGCGTCACCCTCGCGAGCCGCACCGTCGTCGACGATCCCACGGACCGCCGCGGGGGCAGGACGGCGGACGGCAGCGGCTCGGCGAGCGGAGCGGACGGCTACGACGCGGACCGGATCGACGAGGACGCCGACCGCGCTCGCCGGATCGACGCCGTCGTCGACGCCGTCTCCGATCATCCGACCGCCGACGAGATACGGGAGGCGGCGGCGCGCCTCGAACCGACCGTTCCCGACGACACCCCACGCCCGTCGACGGTCGCGAGCGACCTCCGGGCGCTCGATCTGTTGACCGCGGATTCGGGCGGTCGGCTCGCCGGCCCCGAGTTCGACCCCTTCTACTCGACCTCCGGCGGCTACGGCTACACGTGGTTCCGCGACGAGGCGGAGACGTCGACGGCGCTGCTCGCCGCGAGCCGCGAACTCGGTCTGGACGCCGACTCGGAGCTGTTCACCTCGGCGGCGTTCCTCTGTCGGACGCAGGACGCGGACGGCAGCTGGCCCCACCGGGTGTGGGCTGACTCCGGGAAGGTCGCGCCGGGGTGGGCGAACGCTCGCATCGAGGCGGCCGACGACGACGCCCCGAACGACCAACTCGACCAGCCGGCGTCCGTGGTCGCGTTCCTCGCGGAGCTCCGTCGCACGACGGACGTTCCAGCCGATCTCCGCGAGCGGATCGACGAGACGATCGTCGACGCCGTCGAGTTCCTTCACGCGACGACGGCGGACGACGGGTTCCCCGAGCGCTGTCAGAACTGCTGGGAGAACGCGCTCGGGCGGTTCACACACACGGGCGCGACCTACCTCCGCGCGTTCTCGGCGGTCGCGCGCGCGCCGGTCGACGACGACGTTCGACTCCGAGCCGCGCTGGCGGCGGACGCGACCGTCGAGGCCCTACAGGATCGGTGGATCCCCGAACTCGAACGGTTCCCGCAGCGAGCGAACGGGTCGGACCGCGACGAACGGGCAGACGCGAGCACGTTCGCGCTCGCGAACGCGGCCGCCGAGTACGATGCGCTCGCGGCGGAACGTCCGGACGGAACGCCGGCCGACGGTCCGCTCCCGGCGGCTCCGGATCCCGCCGAGCGCGACGCGCTCGTCTCGCGGGTCGCGACACACGTTCGGACCACGATCGACGCGCTCGGCCGCGAGACGGAGAACGTCGAGGGGCTCGTCCGGTTCGTCGGCGACGACTGGCGGACCGCCGAGCAGGGTGGCGCGAAGGTGTGGTCGATCGCGACGCTGTGGGGAGCGACCGCGGCCGCGACGGTCGGCGGCCTCCTCCAGTCCCACGGCGACGACGCAGAGGCGGCCTTTTCGGACGCGAGACGGCTGTACGAGCTCTGTGAGTCCGACGGTCCGTTCGCCAACGAGGCCGGACTCCTCGCCGAGCAGGTCTTCGACGACGGGGACTTGGACAGCGCGACCCCGATCGGGTGGGCCCACGGACTCCGGATCGACGCGACGGCGACGCTCGCTCGCCACGGGGCGCTACCGGTCCCCCACGATCGACCGAGCGGACCGAAGGCACCCAAGTGGACGACTGGGCGGAAGTTCGGCGTCGGGACGCCCGCCGATCACACCGCTGACGACCCGGTTCCCGTCTGGTTCACGCTGACCGAGGGCGCGCTGACCGAGGCTCGATTCCCGCGGATCGACGTGATGAACCTCCGGACGTTCGACTTCCTCGTCACCGACTCCGAGGCCGACTACACGGTTCGGACCTTCGACGAGACGAGCCACGAGACGACGACGGAGACGATCACGCGGACGACGGAACCGAGTGCTGACGACGCGCTCGCGTACACCCAGACGATCCGGGAGACGGGAGACGGCCACGGCCACCGATGGACGCTGACCGTCGAGTACGCCGTCGACACGGGCGGGAACGCGGTTCTCGCGGACGTCGAGTTCGAGGGGAGCCGCGAGTACGACGTGTACGCCTTGGCGGACACGACAGTCACCAACGTCGGTACCGACGACCACGGGAGCCGGGTCGGCGACGGTCGCCACCACCTGATCGCCAGAAACGAGCGCGACGACCGGCCGCCCGGGAAGCTCGTCGACGACGACGGCGAACCCTTCGACGTCGCGCTCGCGCTCACGGCGACCGACGGCTTCGACTGGGCGAGCGCGCTTTCCGCCGGCGACGACGACCTCGACGCACTGTTCGCGAGCGGCGAGCGCGGTCCCGGATCGACCGATGCCACCGGAAACGTGGTGCTCGCCGGACTCGTCGGCAGCGGGACGACAGTGTCGGACACGGTCGCGCTCGGCTTCGCGGAGCGGTCGGACACCGCCGCGGCGCTCGGCGAGGCGCAGGGCGCGCTCGCCCACGGGTTCGAGGACATCTCGGCGGCGTACGTCGACGGCTGGCGGGAGTGGCTCGCCGACCGGGAGTTCCCCGACTCCGTGACCGGGGACGCCGACCTAGAGACCCAGTACCGGTTCGCGCTCATGACCCTCGCTGCCGTCGAGGACAAGCGTCACGACGGGGCGGGGATCGCCAGCCCGTCCGTGCCGTGGGGCGAGACGGAGTACGCCGATACCGACCGCGGCTTCGGTTACAACTTCGTCTGGTCGCGAGACCTCTATCAGGTGTTCACCGCGCTGATCGAGGTGGGCGAGGTCGACCGGAGCGCGGACGCGCTCGCGTACCTCTATAACACCCAGCAGGACGACACCGGGTTCCTCCCGCAGAACACCTACATCGACGGTCGGACCCGGTGGGGCGGCGAGCAGATGGACAACATCGCGTACCCCTCCGTGATGGCGTGGCAGCTGTACGGACACGGGGTGTCGCTCTCGGAGGCGGAGTACGACTACGGCCAAGTGCGGCGGTCCGTCGGCTACGTTGCCCGGAACGGCCCGGAGACGGCTCAAGAGCGATGGGAGGAGGAGGCCGGCTACTCGCCGTCCAGCATCGCCGCGGAGATCGCCGGTCTCTGCTGTGCGGCCGCGCTCGCGCTCGCGGAGGCGGACCGGGTCGAAGCGGAAGGGACGACCGAGGAGCGCTCCGGGCTCCCGGAACCGAGCGAGCTGCGCGCGGACGCCCTAGCGTGGCTCGGGCTCGCGGACGACTGGACCGACCGGATCGAGGAGTGGTGTGCCACCGAGACCGGCACGGACCGCCATGCGAAGACGCCCTACTACCTCCGTATCACCGCCGACGGCGACCCGGACTCCGGACGCCCCCGGACGATCGCCAACGACGGACCGACGTACGACGAGCGAGAGATCGTCGACGGCGGGTTCCTCGAACTCGTCCGGCTGGGAGTGAAACCCGCGGACGACCCGGTCGTTCGCAACTCGGTCTCCGTCGTCGATGAGTCGATTCGCGTCGACACGCCGTACGGACCCGGCTGGTACCGCTACGTCGGCGACGCCTACGGCGAGCTCGGCTCCGAGGACCCGGGCGCGCCGTGGGCCGGTATGGGCAACGGCGAGGGGCGGCTGTGGCCCATCTTCACGGGTGAGCGGGGCGAGTACGAGCTTCGTGCCCGCGCCGACGGCCCGGACGCCTTCGGCGGCACCGACGAGGACGCGCTCGATCCGGCCGCGCTGCTGGAGACGATGTCCGGGTTCGGCAACTCCGGGCGGATGTTACCCGAGCAGGTGTGGGACCGCGAACATCCGACCGAGTACGGCTGGGAGTTCGGCGAGGGCACCGGGGGGGCGACCCCGCTTGCCTGGTCGATGGCGGGATTCATCCGCCTCGCGCACGGCGTTGACGCCGGCAAGCCGGTCGAGACGCCGGAGTTCGTCCGCGATCGATACGTCGAGCGCGACCGACCCGAGGGACCCGAACTGGCCGCGGTCGCGGACTTCGTCGGCGACGAAGTCGTCGTCTCCGGCGAGACGGACGGCGCGGTCGTCGCCGTGTACACCGCCGACGGCTCGTCGTTCGTGACCCCCAACGGCGGCGAGTTCGAGTTCCGACTGGATCCTGCGGTCGACGCCCACACGGTCGTCGTCGCGGCCGCGACCGGCGAGGACCTCACGGCAGCGGGCACCGCGGTGGAGCGGATCAGCCTGTGATCAGCCGTCGGTCGACTCGGTACCCGGGTTCCCGCTCGGGCCCTCCTCGTCGACGTCGACGACGGTCTTTCCGGTCGCTTCCGGCATCACCCGGCGGTCGGCGTGGGTCCACTCCCGGTCGAGTTCAGCGCCCGCGAACAGCCGGTCGAGGAAGACGGCGAGGCCGGCGACTTCCGAGTGTGGCTGGTTCGTCACGCCCACGTTGAAGTCGGCGCGCTCGTACAGCTCCCACGGCACCTTCTCGCCGCCGACGACGACGAGGAGGTCGCGGGGCCGGGCCGTGTCGTCGTCGAGACCGACCGCCTCGCGGATCTCGCCCTCGACGTCTTGGATGCGCTCGCCGTACATCGTGAGATGGACGACGACTCCGTCGAAGTCGCGGACGATCGCCTTCTGGTCCCCGCGGAGTTCGACCTCGAAGGGACCGCCGAACCGATCGGTGATGTCGCGTACGGTCTCGGCCGACTGGCCCGCGTTGTCGGGGACGACCACACGGTCCGCGCCGAGCGCCCGCGCCGTGAGACCCACGTGTGTCGTCATCCGGTCGTCACGTCCGGGCCGGTGGCCGTACCGGAGGACGACGACCTCGCGTTCGTCGTTCATACGTCGGATCCGTCCGGGGACCGGGTGGACCTTTCGGTGCGCGACGGAGACGCCCACGGACCCCACGCTGTACCCACGAGCGTGGATCGATACCGACCTCGGGCGGTCGAGGTGACCACGTAAGTGAAAGGTTCATGGGGGAGGCGGTCGCCGGATCCGGTATGACGAGCGTCAAGGAGTTCCGCGTCGTCGAGCCCGCGACCGCCGAGGCACTCGGTCGAGGTCGGTTCGCGTTCACCGACGCCTACTCGGTGTTCGATTGGGGACGAATGCCCGACACGATCCCACGAAAGGGCGCGAGCCTCTGTACGATGGGCGCGTTCAACTTCGAGCGACTGGAGTCGGCCGGAATCCCCACACACTACCGCGGCGTCGTCGACCCGGCTGCGGTCGAGACGGGGGCGGATCCCGAGGACGCGGTCGGTCCCCTCAAGGACTCAGGAGCGCCGCCGACGGAGATGGCGATCGAGTTGACACAGGTACCCGACCTGCCGTACGAGGGGTCCGACGCCGGCTACGACTACGACGCGTTCCACACCGCCGGCGGTGCGAACTACCTCGTCCCCCTCGAAGTCGTCTTCCGGAACACGGTCCCGGTCGGATCGAGCCTCCGACGCCGAGCCGAACCGTCGGACGTCGGTCTCGGTCTCGACGCCTGGCCCGAGGGGGTCGTCGAGCTCCCGGAGCCGGTCGTCGAGTTCTCGACGAAATACGAGCGACAGGACCGGTACCTCTCGCGCGCCGAAGCGGACCGGGTCGCCGGGGTCGCGGACATCGACGCGCTCGACACGCTCGCCCGCGACGTCAACCGGGTCGTCACCGAGCAAGCAGCCGGCGCGGGGTTCGTCCACGAGGACGGGAAGATCGAGTGTTGCTACGTGGACGGCGAGCTCCGCGTCGCCGACGTGGTCGGCACCTTTGACGAGAACCGGTTCTCCTACGGCGGCACACAGGTGTCGAAAGAGGTGATCCGCCAGTGGTACAAGCGGACGCAGCCCGAGTGGGTCGAGGCGGTCTCGAACGCGAAACGCGCGGTCGAGAACCACGAGACGGACGACTGGCGATCGATCTGTGACGTCGAGCCGATCGCGCTCCCCGAGGATGTCCTCGCGACCGTGACCGACCTGTACACCGCGGGTGCGAACGCCTACACCGGCGAGACGTGGTTCGACGCTCCCTCGATCGAGGAGGCGGTGGCTGCCGTCGACGACCTCTGAGCGCCCCGGCATCGGCTACCGAATCGCCACGGGCTACCGAATCGCCACGGGCTAACGAACCGACGACCCATCGGTGTCGTCGCCGAGCCGCCGAAAGGACCGGCCGGCCAACCACACCGAGAGCACGGCGATGCCGAGCGTCGCGGCCGCGAGGACGGCTCCGGGGTCGTACAACAGCGGCGGATGGTAGCCGAACCCGTAGTCGACGACGACGTTGAGGACGCCGAGCGCCAGCGCCAGCGCCAGCGCTCCACGCGTCGTCCGACCGAACGCGGGAAACAGGAGTGCGAGGCCGACGAAACACAGGTGGGTCCCGAGCACGCCCCAGTAGTATATCCACGCGTCGGGGGCCGTAACGTACGCCTCGAACGCGAGGTTCAGGGAGACGAGCGGCCACAGCCCGAACTGGACCAGCCAGACGAACGCGAGGGTGTGGAGGTACGCCAGCGCGCGGTTCGTCGGCACGTCGGAAACGTCGCCGCCGGAGCCGACCGTTGGAAGCACCGTCGCCAACGCGAGCGCGGCGAGCGCGACCGCGACCGCCGAGTCCGCGTACAGTGGCCAGAGAACGGTCGGGACGTCGGAGAGACTCTCCGCGTAGTAGTCGACCCCGACGAGAAACATGAACGACGTCAGTACGAGGACGATCGCGAGGCTTCGAGGCGTCCCCAGCAGCTCCTCGGCGACCACCGCTCTGACCCGGTCGCGGACCTCGGGATCGCGCAGGGTTCGGAGCCGACGAAGGTACTGGAAACGCGTCACGTCATAACTGTCCCCGGCGGATCCAAAACACCACCGCTCCGACACGAGGATTATCAATCGCGGGTTTTTGCCAGTCAGCTTTTTACGCGATGTAGGCTGACATCCGCTATGGACGGCGAGGACGCCGAGCGCCAGCCCGCTACGGACGGGAGAGAGCGACCGGTGTCCGATTCCGCGCGGACCGACACTGCGGAGGGCGATTCCGCCCCTGCCGATGTCGACCCGCCGGTTACGGTCGGACGGTACACTTGGCGATCCGTTCTCCGGGAGCACGGACACGTCGACGCCGCGGAGGAACTGTACGAGTGGATCCCCGAGGCTCCGGCGGTGCCGGCGAGCGCGGTGAAAGCCCGGGTCGATGACCGCGACACGGCAGTCGTTCGCGTGTCGGGGGTCGACCAGCCCTTCGAAACGGACGGCGAAACGCCCGTCGACGGGCACGGAACCCCGGCTGCCGGCACGCTCGTGATCGGGAGCGACGACGTCGTCGCAAGCGGGTCCGCGGTGTACGAGGACCGCCGACGGAGCGTCGACGAAACGCGGGGGACTACGGTGTCCCGTGACGATACGGACGACCGTGTCGGCGGACGGAGCGAAACGACGGACACGAACGAGGCCGGGGAGCCGGACCCTCCCGACGAGCACGGTGTGGGAGAGGCGGTCGGCAGAAACGGCGTCTCCGGTCTTGTCGTCGTCGCCGGCGCGGACGTGGAACCGGTTCCCGCCGGCCCACCGACGGATCTCGACTGGGAGCGAGTCGCCGTCGATCCCGCGGAGTTCCTCGGATTCCACCCGGATGAGCTCGGATTCAGGCTCCGGGCCACCGTCGCGGTCGGCGACGAGCTATGGGACCGGGGTCACGCTCGATACGACCTCTACGAGGTCCCGGTTCTCAAGGGGTACTACACGTGGAGCGACTTCGAGGACCAGTGGTATCGCGACGAGGAGGGTACCCTCCCGACCGACGAGGAGGACGAACCGATACCGTTCACCCACGAGCACAAGATCGACGCGCTGGGGTTCGATCCCGACGGCATCGAGAGCGTGTTGGACGCGGGCGCGGAGACCGCGGACCGGCTGGCGGACCTCGTCGACGAGCGGACGGTCGACGTGAATCCGGACCTCGACGAGGACGCATTCTTTTCAACGGCCGACGGAGAGACAACCCTCGCAAACCGGTACGATCTGGAGAAGGCTGTTCCGATGGCGAAAAAGACGCACTTCCGCGAGGTGGAGCGTTACTGGGTGAACGAACCCTACGCGTTCGTGGTCGTGTTCCGATCGACGAGGGAGAACGAGGTGAAGTATTACGTGGTCCAGCCGTACCTGACCAGCATCGAGTCGGACCTGGCGGAGTTCCTCACGGGCAAGCTCCGGACCTCGATCAAGTATGCGGACGAGTCGATCACCGGTGAGGAAGAGGGGTTTCGTGAGGGAGTCATCGCCGACGAGACGCGGACGCTCCTCGAACGATACGATCTCTACGAGAGGGACGACGAGGGGCCCCTTACCGATCTCCTGGACCGGATCGACTTGGACGGGCTCGGGGTCGACCTCTCGGACGGACTCCCGCGACGGATCGCCGAGACGATCGGCTACCGGCCACCGAGCCAACGGCCCGAGCGGACCTCCCGGATCAGTGCGCGTCCCGAACCGGCCGTGTTGGCCGAGGACGCGGAGACGCTCTCCGGGTACCAGGTGGAGAAGCTGTTGTACTACCTCAAACGCGACTTCATCGGGTACGAGCGGATCGACCCGATCAAACACGACATCAACGTCGAGGACATCTCCTGTGACGGCTACGAGTCGCCGGTGTTCGTCTACCACTCCGACTACGAACAGGTGATCACGAACGTCTACCACGGGACGGAGGAGCTGGACGACTTCGTGGTTAAACTCGCCCAGCGATCCGGCAAGGGGATCTCGAAACGACGCCCACAGGTCGACGCGACCCTCCCGGACGGGTCACGAGCCCAGCTCACGCTCGGGAGGGAGGTGTCGGACCACGGGACGAACTACACGATCCGCCAGTTCAAGGACGTCCCGTTCACGCCGGTCGACCTCATAAACTGGAAGACCTTCTCGCTCGACGAGATGGCCTTTTTATGGATCTGTATCGAGAACAACAAGAACCTGATCTTCGCCGGCGGGACCGCCTCCGGGAAGACGACGAGCTTGAACGCGGTCTCGCTTTTCATCCCCTCGAACGCGAAGATCGTCTCGATCGAGGACACTCGCGAGGTCGAACTTCCCCAGCGCAACTGGATCGCCTCGGTCACGCGTCCCTCGTTCTCCGACGACGACAAGGGCGACGTCGACGAGTTCGACCTCCTGGAGGCCGCGCTCCGCCAGCGCCCGGACTACATCGTGATGGGCGAGATCCGTGGCGAGGAGGGCCGCACCGCGTTTCAGGTCATGTCGACGGGCCACACCACGTACACGACGTTCCACGCCGACTCCGTCGGCGAGGTGCTCAAGCGGTTCACCACGGACCCGATCAACGTCTCGAAAACGATGTTCTCCGCGCTGGATCTCGTCTCGATCCAGACGTCGACCCGGGTACAGGGCAAGAAGGTGCGCCGGAACAAGTCGCTCACGGAGATCAACCACTACGACGCCGAGAACGACGAGATCAACGTTCAAGACGTCTTCCAGTGGCAGGCGGAGACGGACGAGTTCCTCCGAATGGGGGACTCGAACACGCTCGAAGAGATCATGTTCGACCGCGGTTGGAGTCGGGCGACGCTGGACGAGGAACTCCGAAAGCGACGACTCGTGTTGGCGTACCTCATCGACCGGGGGCTCAACAGCTACGCGCAGGTGGCGGCGACGTTCCAGGCGTTCATCAACGATCCGGAAACGGTGCTGGCGCTGATGGCCAACGACGAGTTGGAGCGCTCGCTCGAGGACCTCCGCGAGATGGAGTCCGTCCTCATCAACGTGGACCGTGAAAAGGAGGCGATGGTGCCTCGTCCCGAGCCGGACGAGGCCGGACGCGAGGAGGCGAAGGGAATCCTCGAGGACGCCGAGGATCTACTCGGCGAGTACCGCGGCTCGGTGCCGGAATCGGTCGCTGACGCGCTCCTCGACGTCGATCCGGCCCGAGACGTCGAGGCCCGCCCGAACGCCGCCCATGACTCGCTCGCCGAGGCGGCCCGGACAGCGGACCGGCTGACCGACCGGATCGTCAGTGACGACGCGGGGTCCGGATCGGAGGATACCGTCGGCGACACCGGCCACAGCGTCGTCGACGGACCCGACCGATCCGGAGATGCTGAAGCATCGATCGCGACGGGTGACGAATCGGCCGTCTCGGCGGGTGAGGGAATCGACCGGTCCCAGACCTCGACGAACGGCGAGAGCGGAACGCTGGAAATAGACGAATCGTTCGACGAGCCGTTCCCCGAGGGAGTCGACGTCATGAGTCCGCCACCGACGGAGGAGAGCCGTGGCGACGACGACGACGCAGTCGATACCGGATCCGTGGAGGGCGCGACGAGTTCGGACGGCGCGGTGAGTACGGAAGCCGTGGAGGACGGGGACGGGGAGGACGCAGCGGACACGGACGACGACGCGGAGGGTTCGGATGCGGCCGACGCGAATGGCGACATCGACGAGTGGGGGTTCGAGACCGTCGAACCCGCCGAGGAGGAGGGCTGAGCCGATGAACACACGACTGGTGGGACGATGAGTCTCGATACCGGTCTCGGACGCGGACGGGTTGATGACGACCTCCTCGGTCGACTGTTCTACCCGGTCTTCGGACTCCTGTTCGATCCCGATGGCGATTTCGTCGGGAACGTGGAGCAGAAGCTTGCCGAGGCGCGGATGACGGACCCGGTCGAGATGTACGTGTCCCGGTCGCTCGGCGTCGGCGTGCTTCTCGGCGTCGTGCTCTGGGTGGTCGGGACGCTCCTTGGGTACGGCGTGTTCGCGCTCGGTCTGATCGCTCCCGAGACGCTGTCGCTCGGGGTCCCGTCGCCGAGCCCGGCAGCGACGGAGCTGTTGCGGTCGCTCGTGGTCCCGGCGGCGGTGTTCATCAGCGGACTCGTCTTCGGATCGATCGGGTTCGCGCTGGGGTTCGGGACGCTGATCGCGCTCCCGTACTCCCGGTCGTCGGCCCGCGAGCGGGAGATCAACCTGCTGCTCGCCGACTCCGTCTCGTTCATGTACGCGCTCTCGGTCGGCGGCCTCAATCAACTGGAGATCCTTCGGGCGATGGCGACCGCCGAGGACACCTACGGAGAGGTGTCGAAGGAGTTCCAGAGCGTGATCAACGAGACGGAGTACTTCGGAACCGACTATCGGAACGCGCTCCGCCAGCAGTCGATGGAGACGCCCTCCGACGAGCTCTCACAGTTCCTCGCCGACATGCTCTCCATTGTCAACTCCGGGGGAGACATGGAATCGTTCCTAAAGGACAAAAAAGACAAACACATGCGCACCTCGAAACAGGAGCGCGAGATGACGCTGGAGACGTTGGAGCTGTTCGGCGAGATGTACATGACGCTCTCGCTGTTCCCGCTCCTCCTCATCGTCATCCTCGTGATCATGGGGATGATGGGCGAGTCCGACGACGTCCTGTTGTACGCCACGGTGTACCTCCTCATTCCGCTGACTGGGCTGGGCTTCCTGGTGCTCGTCTCAACCGTCAAACAGGACGAGCCGGGGGACGGCTATCTGCGTCCCGACGGCGGCAGCGAACGGCTCCAACAGACCAGCCGGGAGGGACTGCTCCATCTCGGCCTGATCGAGGGGTTCGTCGGCCGCAGCGGGATCTTCGACCGGATCCGGGAGCGTGAGGGGACCCACAAGACGAAGCGGATCCTCGCCGCTCCACACCACTTCCTGCGTGACAACCCGCTTTTCACGCTCGCGATGACCGTGCCGGCCGCGCTGGCGCTCGTCGCCGTCGCGGTCGCGTCCGGGTCCGCGCCGACAACGTTCGACGGCTGGGTCGACCGTCCAGTGTGGTCCGCGTTCATCTGGGTGTACGTGCCGGCGTACGTGACGCTGATCCCCCTTGCCGTGTTCCACGAGTGGGGACAACGGTCCAAACAGGCCGTCACGGGCAAACTCTCGGAGAACCTTCGAAAGCTCTCCTCGGCGAACGACACCGGACAGACGCTGTTGGAATCGATCCGTACCGTCGCTGAGACCTCATCGGGAAAGCTCGCCGAGGAGTTCGATATCATCCACGCCAAGGTGAACTATGGCATGAGCCTCCGGGACGCACTCGTCGAGTTCAACAACGAGTACGCGGTCCCCCGGCTCGCTCGAACGGTGAAACTCATCTCCGAGGCACAGGAGGCCTCCTCCCAGATCACGGACGTGTTGACGACGGCGGCACAGGCCTCGGAGAACCAGGACGACATCGAGCG
>OBKM01000051.1_pt1 | contig 46270 bp, 49 predicted proteins | sample 1519691 | NCBI WGS metagenome assembly OBKM01 (sample SAMEA37050418, study PRJEB22526) | metagenome | biome: saline pan; feature: lake; material: water | place: Egypt | collected 2015 | depth 0.5 m
CCCAGATCCTCGAGGCGACCGGCGCGGACATGATCGACGAGTCCGAGGTGTTGACCCAGGCCGACGACCGATACCACATCGACAAACGGGCGTTCACCTCGCCGTTCGTCTGTGGTGCCCGGAACCTCCAGGAAGCGTTGCGCCGGATCGACGAGGGGGCGGCGATGATCCGGACGAAGGGCGAGGCCGGCACCGGCGACGTGAACCAGGCTGTCACCCACCAGCGAAACATCCAGCGGGCGATCCGGAAGCTCGACGGCATGAACTACGAGGAGCGCGACGAGTGGGCAAGAGAGCACGGCGCCCCCCGCGAGCTCGTCCACGAGACCGCCGAGATGGGCCGGCTGCCGGTCGTCAACTTCGCCGCCGGGGGCATCGCGACGCCCGCCGACGCGGCGCTTATGATGCAACTCGGCTGTGACGGCATCTTCGTCGGGTCCGGTATCTTCGGCGCGGAGAACCCCCAGGCGATGGGCGAGGCGGTCGTCGCCGCTGTCAACAACTACGACGACCCCGAGACGCTCAAGGAGATCGCCAAATCGCCCGGTAAGGGCATGAAAGGCCAGGCCAACGAGACGATGCCCGAGGAGGAGAAACTGCAGGGCCGCGGCGTCTGAGCCGGACGACTCTTTTATATCACCAGCAGCTCGTCGACAACGACGAGTACCGCGAACCCGGCCAGAAACGCCGCCGTCGCCGCGTCCGCGTGCCCGTGCCCGTGCGAAGAGGGGATCAGCTCCCGGAAGACGACGGCCAACATCGCCCCCGCCGCGAACCCGGCGGCAACCGGAAAGAGGCCGGTTGCGACCCCGACGAGGAGAAAGCCGAAGATCGCGGCGGCCGACTGCGGGACGAGCCCGGAGAGCGTCGTGTAGAGCAACACCCGGCCGTTCGAGAGCCCGGTTTCGCCCATCGGGACCGCGAAGGCGAAGCCGTCGGGGACGTTCTGGAGCCCGATGACGACCGCGAGCAACAGCGCGACCTCCTCCAGCCCCGAGGCGAAGGCGACGCCCATCGCGAGCCCCTCCGGCGCGTTGTGGAGGACGATCGCGCCGCCGATCAGAAGTGCCCGCCGGACGCGGGAGGCGTCCTCCGGGTCCGTCGCCTCCGCACCCCCTTCCCCTCGCCACCCCGTGTACCGCGCATGGAGGTGCGGGATCGCCCGGTTGCCGGCCAGGAGGGTGAAGCCGCCGAGAAACACGCCGAGCATGACGGCCCCGAGCCCACCCTCCTCCGTCCCCGGCAGGATCAACCCGAAGACGCTCGCGGCGACCATGATCCCCGCGGCGAGTCCCAACGCGGCGTCGTACACCCGGTGGGACACCTTCGCGCGGAGGAACACCGGCAGCGCGCCGAGCCCCGTCGCGGTCCCGGCGACGGCCGTCACGACGAGCATCGTCCCGAAATCACTCATACGCCACGTCCCGTCGGGGACGATAGTTAAACTGATCCATCCGGGCCGAGGAGCGCGAGCGCCGCCGGTCAGTTCCACCGCGCTCTCCGAAGCTTCTAATCGCCCGCGACCGAACGGAAGGCATGGCCCGGCTCCCCGGAGTCGACTCCCCCCGACAGGTCGTCTGTCACGTCGACATGGACTGTTTCTACGCGGCCTGCGAGCGGCTCCGGGAGCCGAGCCTGGAGGGCGAGCCGGTCGTCGTCGGAATGGGTTACGAGCCGGGTGAGACACACGGGGCGGTCGCCACCGCGAGCTACGAGGCCCGCGAACACGGCGTCGAGTCGGCGATGGCGATCTCCGAGGCCCTCGAGTTGCTCCCGCGCCGCGCGGACGCCGGCCCCGACACCGACCGATCGGGGTTCTACCGGCCCGTCGATATGTCCTTTTACGAGTCGGTCAGCGAACGGGTCCGGTCGGCCCTCTCGGCGAACGCCGAGACCGTCCGGAACGTCTCCATCGACGAAGCGTATCTCGATCTCGGCGACATCGAGTGGTCGAACGTTCCGCCCTTCGCCCGTTCGCTGAAACGGGCCATCGAGTCCGAGGCCGGGGTCGTTGCCTCCGTCGGCGTCGCCCCGGACATGACGACGGCCAAGCTCGCCTCGGACGCCGACAAACCCGACGGCGCGGTCGTCGTCGAACCGGACGAGGTCCGTTCGTTCCTCGCGCCGCTGCCCGTCGAGGACCTCCACGGGGTCGGCCCCGTCACCGCCGGGCGGCTCCGCGAGCTCGGGTTCGGAACGGCCGGCGAGATCGCCGCCGCCGAGCGTTCCGTCCTCGTCGACGCCTTCGGCGAGCGCGGGCGGGATCTCCATGCACAGGCCCGCGGCGAGGACGATCGAACCGTCGAGCCGAAAGGCCGGCCGAAGAGCGTCTCGAACGAGTCGGCGTTCACCGAGCCGACGGCGGACCCGGATCGAAAGGAGGGGGTGATCCGCTCGCTCGCCGCCGAGGTGACCGATCGCGCGAGCGAGAAGAACGCCCTGTACCGGACCATCGGCATCAAGGTCGTCCGGCCGCCGTTCGACGTGAACACCCGCTCGCGGTCGCTGTCGGGCCCGATCGACGACCCCGACCTCGTCGAACGGACCGCGGTCGGGTTGCTCGCCGAGTTCGAGGGCGATCCGGTCCGGAAGCTCGGCGTCCGGCTGTCGAATCTCTCCTTCGACGACCGCGAGCAGGCGACGATTTCCGAGTGGGGCGACGACGGCGACGACGGCCGCCCCCAGCGCCCCGATCGGTCCTCGGGCGGCCAAGCGGAGCTGTCCCGGTTCGAGTGAGCCCGCGGACAGGCTTTTGGCACCTGCGGGCCGAAGGTCGGTATGAACCATCTCGCGGCAGTCGACGACGGACGGTGGCGGCTCTCGAAACACGCCCACGTCATCGTCCACGAGACCGACGACGGGAACGAGTTCCTCACGGTCTACGACTGCGGTGCCGCACAGAAACCCCCATCCGCCCAGCTGATCGGCAACCTCGTCCGCGTCGACGCCGACCACGAGCTTCTCGCACAGCCGACGGGCTACATCGCCAAACTGCGGGAGCGTTCGACCCTCGAACGGCAGGACGATCACCACTGGATCATCCGGTCGACGTGAGCCGGGCGCCCGTCGTTCGGCCCGACACCGTACCGCCCCAATGACCCGAGAGGATCCGCCGCAGCGGGGCGTTCGTGACAGCTCCGTGCCGCTACGGAACCGCCAACCACAGCAGTCCGAGCCCGCCGACGAGGGTGAACCCGACGGCGAGAGCGAGATTTCGTCCGGTGGACGCCGATAGCGACGCCGCGACCTGCTCGAAGCTTCCGCGAGCGACGAACCCGCCAGGAACGTCACACCGGATCCGGGTCGATCCGAACCTCTCGCCACGTTCGGCGTCGCCGGCGACGACGACCGTCTCGCCGACCGCGATAGCGTTCTCCTTGAACCGGAGTTCCGTGCTCGCCCGCCCACGGTCGTCGACCGGTAACGCTCCGTATTCGACCGCCTCGAGAAGCCGCTCCGGAACCGTTTCGCCGGCTTCGACGACGACTTGCTTTTCTGCCGGACCACCGGTCAGTTCTCCTTCGATATCCACCCCGACGTCCGTCGGCGACCCCGCCAACATGCTGATCCACGCCCCCTCGGTGTCCACCCTGGCGGTGCCGAACTCGCCGTCGACGGTGAAGGGGCAGTCGCGAACCTCGAAGGACGCAGGGAAACGGGTACCGGCGCTATCGAGGGCGTCCTCCGTGAGCACGGTATGGGAGACGGTATAACAGACCGCGGCGTTCCCCGACACGGGAGCGACGAGCGGGTTCTCGCCGTCAGCGAGTGTCGCCGTCCCGGCGACGACGTTCGGACCGTCCCGGAAGAGCGTCTCCGGGTCGCCACCGGCCCGGTCGACGTACTGTTTCCGGGGACGGTTGGCGAGGGCCACGGCGCCGACGTAGATGCCGGCAGTATAAAAAGCGGCGGCGATCGCGTAGCCGAGATGGAGTGCCCCGCTCCCACGGGTCAAGAGGGGAACGATTCCAGCGGTCAGGGCCAAGGCTGCAGGACCCAACTGCCGACGGGTGAGCCCGGACTGGTGGACCGTGAGTCTATAGGGCGCTCGACCGGCGCCATCAGGCGGCCACCGGACGAGGACGTACCAGAGGATGGCGAGCGCGATGACGCCGACAACGCCGTACACGAGGGTGTCGACAGCCGTGAACGCCATCGTCCCGTGGGGCGGCTGCCTCGATAATAAACAAACGGGCTGTATCGGGTTATCGACCCGTCGGGATGCCCGAGCAGTCCTTGGCGGAGCGGCCATGCAAGACGGCCGTCTGACGGAGAACTATACCGCTTCGACGCCTGTACTCCGACGATGGCCGAGGAAACGATCACCGTCGGAGACGTGAGCCGGGGCGAGGCGGAGGGCACGCCCGTCGAGTTGCCGATCGTCGATCTGTTGACCGGCCGCGGGTTCGTGACCGGAAAGAGCGGGAGCGGGAAGTCGAACTCCGCGAGCGTCGTCGCCGAGAAGCTGCTCGATCGGGGGTATAGCCTGCTCGCAGTCGACATCGACGGCGAGTACTACGGCCTCAAGGAGGAGTACGAGATCCTCCACGTCGGCGGCGACGAGGAGTGCGATCTCCAGGTCAACGAGGAACACGCCGAGAAGATCGCCGAGCTCGCCTTGGAGGGGAACGTCCCGATCATCCTCGACGTCTCCAGCTTTCTCGACGAGTCGAAGGCCCGCGAACTGCTGACCGAGGTGACGAAACACCTCTTCGCGAAGGGGAAAAAACAGAAGCAGCCGTTCCTGATGCTCGTCGAGGAGATCCACGAGTACATCCCCGAGGGGGGCGGCCTCGACGAGTGCGGCCGGATGTTGATCAAGATCAGCAAACGCGGCCGGAAACACGGCCTCGGGATCGTCGGCATCAGCCAACGCCCCGCGGACGTCAAGAAAGACTTCATCACGCAGTGCGATTGGCTCGTCTGGCACCGGCTCACCTGGAACAACGACACGAAGGTCGTCGGCCGCATCCTCGGCAGCGAGTACGCGAACTACATCGAGGAGATGAACGACGGCGAGTGTTTCCTCATGACCGACTGGGCCGAGGAGATCCGGCCGGTCCAGTTCGAGCGCAAGCGGACCTTCGACGCGGGCGCGACGCCGGGGCTCGACGACTTCGAACGGCCCGAACTGAAGAGCGTCAGCGGCGACCTCGTCGAGGAGCTCCAGGGGATCACGGACGAACAGAAGCGCCGCCGGAACCGCGTCGAGGAGCTCGAACGGGAGCTCCGACAGCGCGACGAGCGGATCCGGGACCTCGAACGGCAGCTCTCGGAGGCCCGCGACCTGAAGCGGATGGCCGATCGCTTCTCCCGGGCGATGATGGAGCAGGTAACGGGTCGGCCGCTGTCCGCCGCCCCGGGCCGACAGAGCGAACTCGAGGAGGCCGCCTCGGGACCGGTGCGCCGGGACCCGGAGCTCGAAGCCGACCTCGAAGCGGTGAAAAACGGCGAGCGCGATCCCGAACCGTCGCCGGTCCCCGACGCGGCGGCCGAGTGGGGCGACGACGATCCCGGCTCGGACGGCGCGGCCGACGAGGCGGTCTCCGAAGGCACGACCAGCGAGGATAGCGTGGCCGACGAGGCGGTCTCCGAAGGCACGACCAGCGAGGATAGCGTGGCCGACGAGGCGGTCTCCGAAGGCACGACCAGCGAGGATAGCGTGGCCGACGCGGACCCGTCCGACGCCCCGGCCGAGCCGGATCGGGCGGACGCCGACCCGTCGTCCGAGGACCCGTCGGGACGGGGTCGGCCCTCCTCCGACGCCTCCGGCGCGAACGATCCACAGGTCTCGCCGAACCCGGCCGAACCGGACGACAACGCCCCCGAACCGACGGAACGGACGACGGACGACAGCGATCCGCTCGTCGCCCGGCTCCGCGGGGAGCTCGACGCGCTCGACGATACCGTCGCCGGGATGCTCCGGCAGTACCGCGAGCGCGGGCCGATGAACCCGCAGGCCGCCCACGCCGCGGCCGGCGGCGCCGGCGATCGCGGGCCGGCGTACGCGGCGAACCGCCGGCTCCGCAAGCGGGGGTTCGTCTCACACGTCGGCTGCGGACAGTACGACTACGCGCTCGCCGAGCTGGTCCGCGCCGAGCTGACCGATCCGACCACCTTCGGGGAGACGCCGAGCGACGACGCCGTCGCCGAGGTCGTGGCGGCGATCGAAACCGGATCGGAACGGAAAACGGCGACGGCAACGACCGAGGGGGTCGATTCCGACCGGCCGACCGTCGGGTTCTGACCGGTTACGACACCGGCTTGACGAGCGACTCGAGCGCGGCGCGGGGGTCCTCCGCTTTCGCGACGCCGGACGCCAACAGGACGCCCTCGGCGCCGAGCTCGGCGGCGGCGGCGAGGTCCTCGCCGGTTGATATCCCCGCCCCACAGAGGACAGAGACACCCGCAGCCGCCTCGACGGAGTCGGTGACGACGCCGGGATCCGCCTGCGAGACGGGTGTTCCGGTCCCGATCAGTGCCGGCGGCTCGACGGCGACAGCGTCGGGCGAGAGGCGGGCGGCGGCGGCGATCTGCTCCGGGTTGTTCGCACAGACGATCGTCTCGAGGCCGGCCCGCTCGGCCGCCCGGAGACTCCCGTCGATGTCGGCCAAGCGGAGCCGGTTCTCGGAGTGGTTGAGAAGCGTTCCCTCGGCCCCGGCACGGGCGACCGACTCGGCGAGCGTCGAGCCGGTATGGGAGCCCGCCTCGATCGGCGAGACGTGTTGGGCCCACGTTTCGACCCCGGTCCCGGCGACGGCTTCGAGGTCGGCCGCCTGTGGGGCGACCGCGATCCGAACGCCGGTTTGCGCCGACACGTCGGCGGCGATCGACGCGATCGCGACCGGGTCACAGGGGTAGGCTTTCAGATTGACGAGAACGAACATGCCGGAGGGCCGTTCCCCATCGAAAAATAGCTGTCCATCGCCGCCCAACCTCGCGTCGGCAGAGCCATCCTCCCGCGCCGCGTCGGCCGACAGCCGCGTCCGTTCCGTGTGGTTCTTGTCGCAACCGCCCGACCGTCGGGTATGGATCGAGCCGTGGGCCGTCGGGCGGTGATCGCCGGCGTCGGGGTCGCACTCGCCGGGTGTGCCGGCGACGACGGGGCCCCTTCCCGGACGCCGACCCCGGACGACGAGCGGGAGCCCTTCGACACCGACTGGCCGACGTTCGCCCGCGACGCGGGGAACACCGGCTACGAGCCCGATATCTCCGGGCCGTTCACGGAGATCGGCGAGCGGTGGCGCTTCGGGGTCGAAGGGTCGGTCGTCGCGAGCCCGGCGGTCGCCGGGAACACTCTCTACGTCGGGAGCACGGGCGGGTCGGTGTACGCCCTCGACCCCTACGTCGGCGCCGAGATCTGGTCGTTCGAAACCGGCGGCCCCGTGACCGCGACGCCGGCGATCGACGAGGGGGTCGTCTACGTCGGCTCGGGGGACGACACGGTTTACGCCATCGACGCCCGCGATGGGACCGAGCGGTGGCGCTTCGACGCCGGCGGCCGGATCGGGACGAGTCCGACGGTCGTCGACGGGACCGTCTACGTCGGCACTGTCCACCGGATCGTGTTCGCGTTGGACGCCGAAACGGGGGCGGAGCGGTGGCGGTTCCCGACCGGCGCGTCGGTTCTCAGCGCGCCGGCGGTCGTCGACGGAACCGTTTACGTCGGCTCCGGCGACCAGAACCTCTACGCCCTCGCCGCGGCCGACGGCGAGGAGCGGTGGCGGTTCCCCACCCGCGGCGTCGTCGGCGGCGGCCCGGCGATCGACGACGGGACCGTCTACGTCGGCTCTCGGGACAACAACCTCTACGCGCTGGACGCCGAGGACGGGGCGGAGCGCTGGCGCTTCGGCGCCAACGGCCAGATACAGGGGAGCCCGACCCTCACGGACGACAGCGTCTACGTGGGCTCGAACGACGGCAACGTCTATGCGGTCGGTCGCGACGACGAGGACCCGGACGGCCGGTGGGGCTTCCGGACCGGGGGCTCCGTCATCGCTACCCCGGCGGCGACCGGGGCCCACGTCTTCGCCGCCTCGACGAGCGGCAACGTGTTCTGTATCCTGCCGGAGGCGGGCGAGACCGTCTGGCGCTTCGAGACCGAAACCGACGTCCAGGAGGGGCCGGCGGTCACCGAGGAGTGGCTCTACGTCGGCGACATCGGCGGCACCGTGTACGCGCTCGGATCGACCTGACTGCGCTACACGAGCGAGCGCTTCGAGTTCGACACCACGATCAGGCTGCTTATCGCCATCAGAACGGCCGCGATGAGGGGATTAATAAGCCCCGCGACGGCCAGCGGGATCGCGACGACGTTGTACCCGATCGCCCAGAGGATGTTCTGTCTGATCCGCGCCTGGACGCGGTCGGCGATCCCGAAGAAGGCCGGGACCGTCGAGAGGTCGTCGTCGGTCACGACGCCGTCGGCGGCCTCGATCGTCAGCTCGGTTCCGTGGGACATCGCGATCCCGAGGTCGGCGTCGGCGAGCGCGGCGGCGTCGTTCGTCCCGTCGCCGACCATCGTCACCGAGCCCCGGAGTCGCCGGATCAGCTCCCGCTTCGCCTCCGGGCGGACCTCCGCGAACACCTCATCGATCGCGGGGTGGGCCTCGAAGGCGCCCGCCGCGCGCTCGTCGTCACCGGTGATGACGACGACCTCGGTGTCGTCGTCGAAGGCCGCGACGGCCGCCTCCCACCCGGGTCGCGGCGTGTCGCGAAGCACGACCACACCGGCCGCGGCCCCGGCCCATCCGACGAGCGTCGGGTGGGCCCCGTCGCTCCGGGCAGCCTCGACCGCGTCGGCGAGCTCGGCGGGGACCGCCCAGCCGGCGCGCTCGAAGGCGTCGGGGTGTCCGACCATCGTCCGCTCGCCGTCGACGGTCGCGACGACGCTGCGCGGGTTTCGCTCGAACCCCGACACGTCGGCGGTGCGATCCGGCGCCGCGTCGAGGATCGCCCCCCCGATCGGGTGGTTCGACCGTCCCTCGACCGCCGCGGCGCGGGCGAGGATCCCCTCACGGTCGTCGCCGACGACATCGACGACGGACATCTCACCCGTCGTCAGCGTCCCGGTCTTGTCGAAGGCGACGGTGTCGGTCTCCGTGATCCGTTCAAACACCGAGCCGTCGAACACGAGCAGCCCCGACTCCGAGGCCGCGTTCGACCCGGCGGCGAGCGCGAGCGGCGTCGCGATGCCCAAAGAACACGGACAGGAGACGACGAGCACCGACACGCCGATGAGCACCGCCTCGCCGACGGGGCGACCGAGCCACAGCCACCCGAGCGTCGTCGCGACGGCGATCGCCACGACGACCGGGACGAAGACGACGGCGAAGCGGTTCGCGACCCGCTGGACGCCGGCGTCGGTGCTTTGGACGTTCCAGAGCAGCTCCATCAGCCGGTCGACGGTGCTCGCCCCGTCCGTCCCGACCTCGACGACGAGGGCGTTGTCCGTGACGATCGAGCCGCCGATGACGTCGTCGTCGACCGACTTCGGAACCGGGATCGACTCGCCGGTGACGACGGACTCATCGACCGCCGCGGTCCCGTCGGCGACGCGGCCGTCGACCGGGATCCGCTCGCCCGGCCGGACGAGTATCCGGTCGCCGGGGGCACACGACTCGACCGGCACCTGCTCGGTCGACCCGTCCGGGTGCAGCTTCCGGGCGTGTGTGACGCGGGACTCGGCGAGCTCGGAGTAGTAGCCGAGCGCCTGCTCCTTGAACCGCGACTCGACGTGGTCGCCGACGGTCACGACGGCTAGGATCATCACGGCGACGTCGAAATAAACCGTCCGGCCCTCCAGGACGAAAAGCGAGACGACGGAGTAGAGATACGCCGCCGCCACGGCGAGGGCGATCAACACGTCCATGTTCGGTCGCCCGACCCTGAGGCTGACGTAGGCGCCCCTGAAAAAGGGGTAGCCGATCCCGACGACGATGATCGTACTCCAGACGAAAAGCGGGACGAACACCATGAAATACAGCGTCGATCCGAAGAGGAACTCCCGGGGGTAGACCCCGAGATACGTCGGGTAGACGAAGAGCAGATACGGGGCCATGACCGGCATCATCACGATCACCGCGATCGCGGCCCGGTAGTTCTCGAAGGAGAGCTTATCGAGGAACCCGTCGGGCTCCTCGCCGGGTTCGGAGGCGTAGTAGCCGAACCGGCTCAGCGCCTCGGGCAGCGCGTCCCGGTCGCACGTCTCCGGGTCGTAGCTCACCCGCGCCATGTCCGTCGAGTAGCTGGCCTCGGCCGCGTAGACGCCGTCGATGTCCGCCGCGGCGGTCTCGATGAAAAGCTCGCAGGTCGAACAGTGGAGCCCGTCGATGGAGAGATACGCCGTCTCGGCGTCCTCGGGGACGGCCTCGCCCGGATCCGACGCCACGTCCGCCGCCCGGAGGTCGTCGGCGTCGACCGCCTCGGGATCGACGTCGCCGAGGGTCCGATAGACCTCCAGACAGCCCCGACAGCAGAACTCCCCGTCGACGCCGGCCTCGGTGACCGACGACGGGTCGGTCGGCAGCTCACACAGCGTACACGAACCCATCGACCGGGTTTGGTGCCGCGCGAGTAATTGGGTTTGGGTTTCACCCCGCCCGGCTTTTCGGCCCGCCGCCCCCGGGTTACTCGACCGCTTCGACTGTTTCGCCCCGCCGCCCCCGGGTCACTCGACCGTCTCGACCGCCGCGCCCGGCGAGTTCGCCTTGACGCTTTCGAGGCCCTGCTTGGCCTTCTGTTTCGACGAGTACCCCTGCCCGCCGTCGGCGATGATGTTGCCGTTGTCGTGTTCGAGCCGCCAACGGAACTTCTCGTCGGCGTCCCGGTACAGCTCGAACGTTGCGTCGCTGCCGCCCGTCTCCGGCGCCTCCTCGTCCTTCGAGAGATCCACGACGTAGGCGCCGGGCGCGTTCTCCCGGACGCTTTCGAGTCCCTGTTTCGCCTTCTGTTTCGAGGCGTATCCCTCGCTCCCGTCGGCGATGATGTTGCCGTTGTCGTGTTTGAGCCGCCAGCGATACTTCCCCTCGGCGTCCTCGTAGACCTCGAAGGTCGCCTTGCTCGCGTTCACTTCGGTCTCGACGTCCTCGCCGGAGGCCTCCCACTCCATGCCGATGTCGAAGCTGCCGTGCCGTCCGACTCCTCGACCTCGATTTCGAGGTCCGGCTCGGCGCCGGGATCGACCGTCACCGTCTGTTCCTCGTCGGCGGCGACCCGCTCGCCCCGTCCGAGTGCCCTCGAAACCCGCGCGAGATACGACGCGATTCTGTTTCGGGACCGTGTTTCCGTTGACTCGTGGATCGTCTCGTCGGACATACTGAGGCCGTTCGCCCGACAGATATATAATACCACCCGCCAAGCCGCCGCGGCCCCCGACACCGGGCGGTCGGGACTCGAAGCGGCGACGCGGTCGGGGTGTCCCGGACGCTATGTGTCCTCGGATCCAACACCCAGTATGCAACGACCGATCGTCGGCGACCCGCCGGCGTACACGCTGGCCGACGACGAGATCCCGTGGGTCCTCGGGACGCAACTCACCCGGCAGTGTGGGCCGCTCGCCCGTGCGCCGGAGGGGTCGACCGTATTGATGATCGAGGCCCGCGGGTTCGCCCGGCGGAAGCCGTACCACCACCACAAGCTGACGCTCGTCTTCGCCGCGATGCGGCGGTTCCGCGACCGGCTCCGACGCGACGGCTACGACGTCCGATACGTCCAGGCCGACAGCTTCGGCGCGGGGCTCGAGACGTTCTTCGAGGAGGCCCCCGAGGCGACGCTCGTCGCGATGCGCTCGCCGAGCTACGGCTCCGAACGCCGGTTTCGGGAGCTCGTCGACGATGCCGGCGGGTCGGCCCGGTTCGTCGAAAACGAGCTGTTCGCGAGCACCCGCGAGGCGTTCGACGAGTGGGCGAACGCGGACCCCGACGGCGACGACACGGGGCCGTTCAAACACGAGCAGTTCTACCGCTGGATGCGCCGGGAGTCGGGCGTGTTCATGGACGGCGACGAGCCGATCGGCGGCGAGTGGAACTACGACGACGAGAACCAGGAGACGCCGCCGGACGGCTGGCAGGCTCCCCCGATCCCGGACCACGACTACGACCCCGTCGTCGCGGAGACGGCGGCGTGGGTCGCGGAGACGTTCGATACGTGGGGCAACGCCGACGCCGAGGCGTTCAACTGGCCCGTGACCCGACAGCAGGCCTGTACACACTTGCGGCAGTTCGTGGCCGAGCGGCTCCCGGAGTTCGGCCCCTACCAGGACGCAATGTGCGACGACGAGTGGGCGATGGCCCACGCGCTTTTGGGGGCCTCGATAAACCTCGGCCTGTTGCACCCCGTCGAGGTGATCCGGGAGATCGAGGCCGCCTACGACGAGGGGGGCGTTCCCCTGAACTCCGCCGAGGGCTGTATCAGACAGATCCTCGGCTGGCGGGAGTTCATGCGCCACGTCTACCGGCACGCGATGCCCGAGCTGGCGAGTGCGAACCAACTCGGCGCCGAACGGGAGCTGCCGGGGCTGTACTGGAGCGGCGACACCCGGATGCGGTGTCTCGCCGGCTCCGTCGGCGACGTCCACGAGCGGGGGTACGCCCACCACATCCAGCGGCTGATGGTGCTCGCGAACTTCGCGACGCTTTGGGGCGTCGAGCCGAGCGAGCTCAACGAGTGGTTCCACGCGACGTTCGTCGACGCCTACCACTGGGTGACGACGCCGAACGTGATCGAGATGGGCCAGTACGGCCACGGCGTCTTCGCCACGAAGCCGTACGTCTCCTCGGCGAACTACGTCGACCGGATGAGCGACTACTGCGGGGACTGTCACTACTACAAGACGAAAGACACCGGCGATCGTGCCTGCCCGTTCAACGCCCTGTACTGGGACTTCCTCGACCGCAACGAGGACGAACTCCGGAGCAACCACCGGATGGGGCTGATGTACAGCCACGTCGACAGCAAACGCGAGGGCGACGGCGAGGAGATGGCGGCGATCCGCGACCGCGTCGAGACGCTCCGGGAACTGGCCGACGCCGGGGAGCTCTGACTCCGACACGCACCCCGCCAGGGGATCACCCGAGATCGGCGAGGCGGTCGGCGGCGATCGTCCCGGTCGGCGGGTCGGGCATCGTCGCCAGTCGGTAGATCGCTCCGGCGGCGCGGTCGACGGCGAACGGACGGGTGTCGCCGAACCGGCGCGCGATCGCCTCGACCGCGCCCAGCGCCGCGAAGAACCGGTTGATGAAGGCCGGAAAGTGCGGCTGGTCGGGGCCGTACACGGGCCCGAACCGCGGGATCGAGACCGCCGTATCGAGGTCGGCGATCGCCCGCTCGGCCCGCCGCCGGGCGTCGAGATACGCGTCGTCGACGAGCGGCGGCGTCGCGGCCGAGGAGACGTACACGAACCGATCGACGCCGGCCCGCTCGGCCTCGAGGGCGGCGAGGATCGCGGAATCGCCGTTGATCCGCTCGAAGGTGACACCCTCGGACGGCGACTCCGAGATGGTGCCGATCGAGTGGACGACGCAGTCGACGCCGTCGAGCGCCTCGCGCCACCGGTCCGGGGCGAACACGTCGGCCGCGAGCCAGCGGACGTCGTCGGTCCACCGGCCGCCGTGGCGCTCGGCCGGCGGGCCGCTCCGCGCGACGCTCGTGACGGCGTGGCCGTCCCCGACCGCGAGCTCACAGACCCGCCGCCCGATGAACCCGTTGCCGCCCGTGACGAGTAGCTTCATACCGCCGCGTGGGCCCGGACGGGCAAAACCGCTCGCCCCGGGGAAGGGATATATGTCGTCCGACGGTACTGTAGTGTATGGGTTTCACACACATGCGTTCGGGACTCGGCGGCGACCGGCGGTTCGTCGCGCTCATGATCGCCGTCTCGCTCGCGCTCCTCGTCGTGATCCGGCGCGAGGAACGGGAGTGACGGCGCGGCCCCGCCGTCAGTTGGCGGCCACAGAGCCGGATAGAACCGCCGGAGGTGTGAGAAAACAATATAACGCCCCGAATACAAGCTAGCGTATGGCAGGCTCGGTTGACAACCCCACCACGGACGCGATCGACGAGTTCAGCACCGACGGAATAAGCACGGCCGTACTGGCGGCGATCGGTTCCGTCATGCTCGCGCTGTTTTTCTACTACGTCAAGGGCGACGAACAGCGCGGTCAGTTCGTCGGGCTGTGGCCCACGACGATCCTCGCTATGGCGTCGTACTTCAAACTCGAGGAGATCAAACAGGCCCTCAACGAGGCCGAAGAGTAGCACGGCCGACCCCACGGAGCGCCTTTTTACACCGACACCGGAGCCGACGAGTCGCCCGTCCGTCTATACGGCGTCGTGTCTCCCGGTCCGTCCGCCCGACAGCCTCATTTCGCCCCCTCGTCCCGGGCGTTCTTCCAGCTGGCGTACACCTCGACGACGGTCAACAGGCTGAGCAGGACCCCGAACGCGAGCATGATCACGTCTTTGTTACTTCGACCCATGAGGCGTGTTACGCATTGCAGGAATAAATGCGTGTGTGGTGGTTTCGCGTGAGGCCGAGCGTTCGTGAGGGTGGCGTGCTGTGGACGAGTAGTCCTCGTTGCTTCCGGGACGACCGCACGACGGCCGAAAACCGGGGATTCCGGCGGCTCATCTACGCGTATACCCGTTGTCGCGTACGGTAAAAGTGGGGACGGAGGGATTTGAACCCCCGATCTACTGATATCTCCGGTGTGCGCCTCGGAACTCCAGAGGGTCGTCAACGCGGAAGCGATGATCAGTCGGCCGCTCGGTATATCAGTCTGGAGTCTCGTCACCGGGCGCGTGGCCTCTGGAGTCAGCCGCCATGCCTGGCTTGGCCACGTCCCCTCGCGATTCCGTATCCCCGGTTCGCCTAAATGGGTTTCGATCCACGGTACGGCTATACGGCTCGCGGTCGGAGGGAGTCCATGGACGAGGCGATCCCGATCACCGTCCGGGACGGCGACGAGGAGCGGACGATCGAGGCCCCGGCGGGGGCGATCCTCCGGGACGTGTTGTTGGACCACGGCGTCGAGGTGTACGGCTCCGTCTCGCGGGTGGCGAACTGCGGCGGCCGCGGGATCTGTGGTACCTGCGGCGTTCGGATCGAAGAGGCCATCGAGCCGGCGGGGCTTCACGACGCGGCGGCGGAGCGATGGGGGTACCCCCGGCTCTCGTGTCGGATCCGCGTCACCGAGCCGATGACCGTCGATGTCGTCGAGAAGGTGATGTGGGGCCAGCTCCGGCCCGACTGACCGCGACGGCGGTGTCACGGAAGGGGAGGTGTCGGAAGGTATTTGCGGACGACCGGCGAACGTATCGGGTATGTATACGATCGTCGCTGGAATCGACGACAGCGAGGAGCGGGCGACGGCACAGGCGCGGACGATCCTCGACATGCCGACCGCGGACGGCGAGTTCCAGGTGGTACTCGCACACAGCTTCGTGGAGAACGCCTCCGGGGCGTCGATCGCGCAGGTGGGCTCGGTCAAGCGGGCGAAGGACATGCTCGAAGACGCCGGCGTCGACGTGATCCTCGAGGAGTCCGGGAACAACGACCCGGCCGACGCCGTTCTGGAGATCGCCGAGCAACACGAGGCCGATCTCGTCGCCGTCGCCGGACGGAAGCGATCGCCGGCGAAGAAGGCGGTGTTCGGCAGCGTCAGCCAGAAGATCATGCTCAACACCGACCGGCCGGTGTTGGTGTGTGGATCGACGAACTGACCCCGCTCACCGGTCGGTTTCGCTCCACTCGCAGTCCTGACACTTGTATCCCGTCACGAACTCCGTAATGTTCGGCATGTAGCCGACCGAGATCACGTTCCCCCCGCAGTCGGGGCATTCGCGGTCGGCGTCCTCGATTCCCTCGGCGTCCATGACGTCCTCGCCCTCGACGAGCTCTGCGAGCTTCGCGGGTGTTACCATGCGTCCCTCGACGACGCGGTTGTCGGCCATACTGTGTCACTGACGCCGACAGCCGTAAGCCTGACCGTTGCGGTCACGCCGGGGTCAGAGCCACGGCGCCCGGTCGCCGTCGGAGACGCCGGGCGACCCCTCCTCCGCCCCGTCGTCGTCGGAAGCGCCGTCCGCAAAGGGCTCGTCGGCCGGCGCGTCCGGCCCGCCGTCGGTCGCCGCCGCGTCGCCGGCCGGCTCCGGGATGTCGATCGCCCCGTCGGGGTTGAACGCGAGCAGCGCGGTCAACGCGAGGACGACGAGCGCCAGCGGCTCCTCGCCGGTGATCGGCCCGACTTCGAGGATCGTCAACGGCAGGACGCCGAGCGCGACCGCGCTCCCGAACCGGAACCGGTCGATGTCGACGTTGCCACGCAGCCACGGCCCGAGCAGGGCGACGGCGAGGGCGAAGCCGACGCCGATCGCGGCCGCGCCGGTCCCGTAGAGGACGTACACCGGCTCGGAGACGAACGCGATCTCGAACCCGTTCGGCCGGAAGCTGGCGACGAGTCCCAACGCGATGATGACGGCGGCGCTTGGGAGGTACTCGCCGACGGTCGCGCTCGCGGTTTTGGCCGCGACGGCGAGGATGACGAGCGCCGCGAAGCGTTTGAAGATCTCCATCGACAGCATCGACTCGATGGTCGGGGCGACCGCGGCCTGGAGGGCGGCGACGGGGATGACGACGACCCCGACGAGCAGGATGTTCCTGACGCGGTCGCGGCGGCTGCCCTCCATCTCGGCCAAGACGACGGCGACCGTCGCGCTCCCGCCGAAGATGAGTAATCCGACCTCGATCATGCCGAGGACGGACGACACCGCCCCCGCGAGGACGAGCGCCGCGAAGATGCCGTCGAGAAGCGGCAGGGCCATGACGGTCGCGAGCAGGCGGGTCCCCTCCCCGACGCGTCGCTCGAGGCGTAGCGCGACCGGATGCCTGGACGTGCTCATCCGTCAGGCGGCCCGTCCCTCACCGTAGGAGCGGCGGTAACGATGGCGACACCCTCCGGGACGATCGCGTCCGACGCCGGACGCCGATCGCTTGTGGGTGTTCTCCGCGTTCCCGTTCCGCATCGCAAATGTAAATGTGGCACCGGTCTCGAAGGCGTACTCGCCGGCGGTGCGCGCTGCGATGGGACTTGCGGAGTCCATACACGAGTGTAGTATCTTTCGTTTCATAAATGTTGCGTGGGAGGTACGGACACACGGGCGACGAACGCGCTGTCCGGTCCCGAATAGTTGGACGAAACGTCCGAACGAGCCCGGTTTCGCTCACGGGTGTACGACGATGTCACCCCGTGGACGGATCCCCCCATCGTCGTCGGGGTCCGTCGCCTCCCACGGAAGCCGGTGTCTCCGTGGAAGCCACACTCACGGACTCGGCACTCTCGCAACGTTTTTGCGTCGCGGATTCCGACCGTTTACATGGCGAGCGACGAACCCTTCTCCGAGAAGCTCCGCGTCCCCGAGGCATTGACGTTCGACGACGTACTCCTCCGGCCGAAGGAGAGCCGGGTCGAACCCGACGACGCGGACATGGCGACCCGCGTCTCGACGAACGTGACGCTGAACCTCCCCGTCCTCTCCGCGGCGATGGACACCGTCACCGAGGCGGAGCTAGCGATCGAGATGGCTCGCGAGGGCGGCCTCGGCGTCCTCCACCGGAACATGTCCGTCGAGGAGACGGCCGACCACGTCGAACAGGTGAAACGCGCCGACGAGCTGATCATCCGCGATGTCGTCACCGCCGCCCCCGACCAGACCGTCCGCGAGGTCGACGAGATGATGGATCGGGAGGGCGTCTCGGGCGCCCCCGTCGTCGACGACGACGGCGTCGTGTTGGGGATCATCTCCGGCACTGATATCCGCCCGTACCTCGAGGTCGGCGAGTACGACGCGGTCCGGGAGGCGATGACCGACGAGGTCGTCACGACGACGGAGGACGTGACCCCGCGGGACGCCCTGGAGCTGATGTACGAACACAAGATCGAGCGCGTGCCCATCGTCGACGACGACGACCGCCTGACCGGGCTCATCACGATGGCCGGCATCCTCGCGCGCCGCGAATACGACAACGCGGCCCGGGACGACGACGGCGCGTTGGTGGTGGGCGTCGCCGTCGGTCCCTTCGAGATGGATCGCGCGGCGGCCGCCGACGGGGCGGGCGCGGACATCGTCTTCATCGACTGTGCCCACGCGCACAACCTCGACGTGATCGACTCCGCCCGCGAGATCAAAGGCGAGGTCGACGCGGACGTCGTCGTCGGCAACGTCGGGACCCGGGAGGCCGCCGAGGAGATCGTCGACTTCGCGGACGGCATCAAGGTCGGCATCGGCCCCGGCTCGATCTGTACGACGCGGGTCGTCTCGGGCTCCGGGATGCCGCAGATAACGGCCGTCGCGGAGGTCGCGGACGTCGCCGCGAAACACGACGTGCCGGTCATCGCCGACGGCGGGATCCGCTACTCCGGCGACGCGATAAAGGCGATCGCCGCCGGCGCGGACGCGGTCATGCTCGGCTCGTACTTCGCCGGTACCGACGAGGCCCCCGGCCGCGTCATCACCATGAACGGCAAGCGGTACAAACAGTACCGCGGCATGGGCTCGGTCGGCGCGATGAACGACGGCGGCGGCGACCGGTACCTCAAGGAGGAAGACGAAGAGGAGGAGTTCGTCCCCGAGGGCGTCGAGGCGGCGAAGCCGTACAAGGGGTCGCTGTCCTCGGAGCTGTACCAGCTCGTCGGCGGCATGCAGTCGGGCATGGGCTACGTCGGCGCCGGGACGATCCCGGAGTTCAAGGAGCGAAGCGAGTTCGTCCGGGTCTCCTCGGCCGGCCAGACGGAGAGCCACGCCCACGACGTCGTCATCACCGACGAGGCGCCGAACTACAGCCCCGATAACTGAGCCGTGAGACGGGGGCATTGATTCCCCGGACACCGACGGAGCTCTGTACTCGGCGCACTCGCCCCGCTGGTCGCCGTCTTCGACCGGCTCTTCGAGACGTTCGAGCCGTTCTTGCTTCCGGCGACGCTTTTTGTTCTCGGAGCGATCGGCTATCCGTCTCTCCACGCGATCGAGCGCTCCCGGAGCGACGACTGGCTCGGCGAGGGGGAGCGAGACGGGTCGGGGGTGTGCAAACGGGCGGATTCAATACGATGCCGGCGGCAACGGCTCGGTCGAAACGGTCTGACTCGCTTCGCTCGCTCGCGTCCAAAACGCTACACCCTGATGATCTCCGCGACGATCGCGAACTCTTTGTCGATCAATCCTCGATATCGTGATCAAAATAGCCCCCCAGTTTCACCGCTATTTACTCGTTCTCGGGGTCGATCTCCTCGACGGACGAGTACCAGGGGGGAACAAACGTCGGCTCGCCCGAGTCGATTTCCTCGGCGGACTCGTCCGTGTGCTCGGCGATGAACTCGGAAAGCTCCGACGTGGAATCCGACTCGTTTCGCTGGCGGTTCTCCGGCATACGTTACTGTAGGATAGCACGGATTCGGACCACACGTCGTCGAGAAAGGAGCTGCCGGCCGTCTCGACGAACGCTTCCGGCCGGAAGAAGACGTAGAAGTATTTGAACGCCTCCAGATCCCCGCTCTCGATGATCTCCGGAAGATCGACCTCGTAGTAGGTCTGTGTCTCGTAGTCCTTCGTCCCGTAGAGCCGCCATTTCTTTCCGTCAGTGAGAATACCCCACTTCAGCTCCCCCGGGGTCCGTTCGAGGTAGTACTTTATTTGGTGGGAGGCGTCGCGGTAGGAGCGCTGCTCGGCGAACCGCGCCTCGAAGTCGGCACCCCACCGTTTGGCTTCGAGGATCGCCGACGCTCGCGAGAAGTGGCCCTCCGTGCCGCCGTCAAGGGCTTGCTTCGCGCTCTCTCTGCGCACGTCGTCGTTCTCGAAGAGCAGCCGGTCGACGAAGCCGCCCCCGTCCGGCAGCGTGACCTCCGAGCTCGTCCCGTACCCGAGGACCTCGATCACCGCCGCGATCCACGTGTCGATCAGCTCGTCCTCGTTGTAGGACGCCAGCAGCGGCCCCTCCTTCTCCCAGCGATCCCGTATCCGTTCGAAGGCTTCCGTGGCTTCCTCGTCGCAGTCCCACGCGTCGAGGTCGAAGACGCGTTCGTCGAGATAGTACCCCGAAAAGAGATCCGAGTTCCGGTAGGGCCCACCCCCGAGCGTCGCTTGGCTCATCGGTACTGGATCCACGCGCCAGCAGGGCTAAATAAATGGCGGAGCCCACACCCTTGCCGGCGAGCATTCCGGGGGCGGCGAAGCGAAGGGTCCCCGGCGGGGCCGGTGTCAGCCGCCGGGAACGCCGTTCCCACCTTCGATCCACCCGACCGGTCGCGGTTTGGGTAATGAACTATGTTCGTCCCCGACCATTCGCCGGTATGGACGACGACGCGATGGGGCGGTTCCCGGTCCCGGATCGGGAGGCCCTCCCCGAGGACATCCGCGAACGGATCGACGAGGAGACCGAGCGGGCGGGCTTCACGCCGAACGTCTTCGCCGCCTTTGCGTACAAGCCGAGCCACTTCCGGGCCTTCTTCGCGTACCACGACGCCCTGACCGAGGACACGCCGCTGGCACGCGAAGAGGTCGAGATGCTCGTCGTCACGGTCTCGGGGATCAACGACTGCCTGTATTGTGTCGTCGCCCACGGCGCGTTGCTCCGGATCTTCGCCGACGCGCCGACGCTGGCCGACCAGCTGGCGACGAACCACCGGCTGGCGGACCTCTCGGACCCCCACCGGGCGATGCTCGATTTCGCCGCCAAGCTCACGGAAACCCCCGGACGCGTGGACGACGACGATCTCGAAACGCTGCGGGCGGCCGGCTTCTCCGGGGCGGAGATCTGGGATATCGCGAGCGTCGTCTCGCTTTTCAACCTCTCGAACCGGATGGCGACGGTCGCGGACATGCGGCCGAACGACGTCTTCTACACGATGGGCCGCGGCGACGACGCGTAGCGACCCCGCCGTACCGGCAGCGGGTCGTGGTTTTATTACGTGTCTGTGGTATGTGTACGCATGGAGCTGTACGTCGCCCACCCCGACGACATCGGCGCGATCCGCGACATCGCCCGCGCCTCCTGGGAGCACGACTACCCGGGCATTCTGAGCCGCGAGAGCGTCCAGACGGCGGTCAACGACTGGTACGGCGAGGAGCGTCTCCGAGAGGAGCTCGCGGACCCGTGGACGCACATCTACGTCGCGACGGACGAAGGGGAATCGATCGTGGGGTTCGCCCACGCCGTCCTCGACGGCGACGAGGGGAACGTCCTCCGGGTGTACGTCCACCCCGACGCCCGCCGCGAGGGGATCGGGGAGGCGCTCTTCGAGCGGGTGCGGCGCGAGCTGGTGCGACACGACATCGCCCGGCTCAACGCGATGGTGCTCGCGGACAACGCGATCGGCAACGAGTTCTACGCCGACCGGGGGTTCGAGCTCGTCGAGCGCGCGGAGACGCGGATCGGTGGCGAGGCCTTCGAGGAGAACACGTACGCCATCGAGATCGCCTGAACGGGCCCAACACGCCGGCGACGGGCGCGACCCCCGACGACTCAGACGAGCTCGTCTATGGGTGCCGGGCAGGCACAGCCCCCGTCACAGTCGGTGAGAAACTGCTCGACGATCCGCCCCTCCGCTCGGTGTAGCGTCTCGCTGCAGGTCGATTTCGCGATCCCGGCGGCCGTCGCGATCTCCTCCTGTGTGCAGTCCCGCGGCGTGTCGTAGTACCCCCGATCGGCCGCGACCCGCAGCAGCGTCCGCTGTTGATCCGTGAGGAGTCGCTCGGGCTCGAAGCCCCGATAGACCGCGCCGATCGAGGCCTCACACCCCCGGAGCCGTTCGCGCAGCGCCGGAAGCCGGTCACCCGTCACCGCCACACAACAGACCACCGTTCCGTCCCGGACGGTGAACGGCGCGTCGACGTCCGGCCACGCCGGACCGATCGGTTCCTGCAGGATCGGCTCCGTCGATTCGAGCCGGACGAACGCTCCGTCGTCCCCCTTGCCGAGCCGCTCGGCCTCGACGACGGCGTTGTACCCCCTGATCGCCGAGCGGGCCGCCGACACGTCAGGTGCCGAGAGTTCGGCGAAAAGCGTCGTTGTACCGTCGGCACGGGCCGAGTTGAACACCCGGAGTTCGGCCTCCGGGAACCGATCGGTGAACGCCCGGAGCCACCGCGCTTCCGTCGTCGGGAACTCGAGTTTCGCGTACGGCATCCTCAGGCGATCCCCGCCGGGAACTGCCGGCGCCCCCGATGGGTCTCGGGACGATGCTCGGAGAGCAGTGCTCGCATGTGTGAACGGTGCCCGGAGACGAATATAAAAGCGTGCGGCGGTTCCCACGGACCGATACCTGAGGGGCGTTGGTGCTGTCGAAAAAACCGACGGTCTTCGGCGTTATTCGAGATCGAAGCGGTCGAGCCGCATCACTTTGCTCCAGGCGTCGACGAAGTCCTCGACGAACAGCTCCTCGGCGTCGTCGGCCGCGTACGTCTCCGCTATCGCGCGAAGCTCATCGTGGGAGCCGAACACGAGGTCGGCGCGGGTACCGCGCCACTTGTGCTCGCTCGTCGCCCGGTCGTATCCGTCGAAGACCTGATCGGAGTCGGCCGACTGCTGCCACTCCGTGTCCATACTGAGCAGGTTCGCGAAGTAGTCGTTGCTCAGCGTTCCGGGCCGGTCGGTGAGCACGCCGAGATCCGAGTCCCCGTACGTCGCGCCGAGTGCGCGCATCCCGCCGACGAGGACCGTCATCTCCTCGGCCGTCAGGTCGAGCAGGTCGGCCTTGTCGACAAGCAGTTCCTCGGCGCGCTTGTCGAGGCCGTCCGGGATGTAGTTGCGGAACCCGTCGGCCTTCGGCTTGAGCGCCTCGAAGGAGTCGGCGTCGGTCTGTTCCGCGCTCGCGTCCGTCCGTCCTGGTTCGAAGGGAACCTCGACGTCGTAGCCGGCGTCGGCGGCGGCCTGCTCGATCGCGGCGTTCCCGCCGAGCACGATGAGATCGGCCAGCGAGACGCGTTTGTCGTCGGCACGGGAGTCGTTGAACGCCGCCTGAACCTCCTCGTAGGTTTCGAGGACGGTCTCCAGCTCTGCGGGCTCGTTGACCTCCCAGCTCCGCTGCGGTTCGAGCCGGATGCGGGCGCCGTTCGCGCCGCCGCGCTTGTCGCTGTCGCGGTACGTCGACGCGGACGCCCAGGCCGTCTTGACGAGCTGTCGGGTCGAAAGGTCGGATTCGAGGAGCTCCGATTTGAGCTCCTCGATCTCCGCCTCGCCGATGATCTCGTAGTCGGCCTCGGGGACCGGGTCCTGCCAGATCATCGTCTCCTCGGGCACTTCCGGGCCGAGGAACCGCTCCGGCGGCCCCATGTCCCGGTGGGTCAGCTTGTACCACGCCTTCGCGAAGGCGATCCCGAACTCCATCGGGTTTTCCTGGAAGCCCTCCATGATCTCGCGGTACTGGGGGTCACGCTTCAGCGCGATATCGGTCGTCAGCATCATCGGCGTGGCCTCCTCGTCGGGGTTCAACGCGTCCGGCGCGGACTCGACGTCCTCGCCCTCCTTTGGCGTCCACTGCCAGGCGCCGCCGGGGCCCTTCTCCGGCTCCCACTCGTAGTCGAGGAGGTTGTTGACGTAGCCCATGTCCCACTCGGTCGGCGACGACGTCCACGGTCCCTCGATACCGCTCGTGGTGACGCCGTTCTCCGCGGCGTCGTCGCCGTCCTGCCAGCCGAGCCCCATGTTCTCGATCGGCGCCGCCTCGGGTTCGGGGCCGTGTGCCTCCTCGGTGCTGTTCGCGCCGTGGACCTTCCCGAAGGTGTGGCCGCCGGCGATCAGCGCGGCGGTCTGGGTGTCGTCCATCGCCATCCGGGAGAAGGTCTGTCGGATGTTCTTCGCGGAGGCCATCGGGTCGGGTTGGCCGTCCGGGCCCTCCGGGTTCACGTAGATGAGGCCCATGACGGAGGCGCCGAGGCCCTCCTGGATCTCGCCGGCCTCGCCGAAGCGTTCCTGCATCTCGAACTCCTTTTCGGGGCCCCAGTCGACGGCTTCGTCGGCCTCGAAGTCGTCCTCGCGCCCGCCGGCGAAGCCGAACGTCTGAAAGCCCATCGACTCGACGGAGACGTTCCCCGCGAGGATGATGAGGTCGGCCCACGAGAGGCTGCGACCGTACTTCTGTTTGACGGGCCACAGCAGCCGCCGCGCCTTATCGAGGTTGGCGTTGTCCGGCCAGCTGCTGATCGGAGCGAACCGCTGTCGGCCGCCGGCCGCGCCGCCGCGGCCGTCGTAGGCGCGGTATGTGCCGGCGCTGTGCCACGCCATCCGGATCATGAAGGGGCCGTAGTGGTCGTAGTCGGCCGGCCACCACTCCTGCGGCGTCGTGATGACCTCCTCGATGTCGGCTTTGACTTCCTCCAGATCGAGCTGTTGGAACGCCTCGGCGTAGTCGAAGCCTTCCTCGGCCGGGCCGGGGTTGCGGGCGTTCTGTTTGAGAATGTCGATGCTCAGCCGCTCCGGCCACCAGTCCCGGTTGTTGCGGCGCGTGTTCGGGCTCGGGGAAACGTTGTCACTCGCCATTGTACCACCGTTTTCGGATCGCTCCGTTCATATTCACGCGTAGGCCACGGCGGCATATCAATGTTCCTCAATCGGGGAACGAATCTTCCTAACAACAAAAATGATCCATGTGATCCGTGAAATTTTGGCCGCCCCTGCGCCCTACTCGAAGATCTCGGCGCCCCGTCCGATCCCCGTCTGGTAGGCCCGGGCTTCGACCCCGGTATCCTCGAACGCGTCGACCATCGCCCCCGCGATCGCCCGCCGGTCGCGTTCGCGGCAGGCGGCGATCACTGCCGGGCCAGCCCCCGATATCGTCACGCCCGTCGCCCCGGTGTCGAAGGCGGCCTCCCGGACCGACTCGTACCCCGTTATGAGATCCGCACGCTCGGGCGTGACGATCGAGTCCGCCATCCCGCGACCGACGAGGGCGGGGTCGTCGCGGGCCATCCCGACCGCGAGCGTCGCGGCGTTGCCGACCACCTCGACGACCTGTTCCATGCGCGCCCCGTCGGGAACGACGCCCCTGGCGTCCCGCGTCGAAACGACGATCTCCGGGAGACACGTGACGAGCGGGATCGACGCGTCGACGGCCGTGACGCCGTCCTCCCGTGCGATCGTGAACCCGCCCATTATCGAAGGGGCGACGTTGTCGGCGTGGGCCGCCCCGGAGACGACGGCCTCACCCTCCGCGGCGATCGGGACGAGCTCCTCCCGACTCAGTCCCCGGTCGTACAGTTCGTTCAGCCCGACCGCGGCGGCAGCCGCCGAGGCCGCCGAGGAGCCGAGCCCCGAGGCCGGCCTGACACCCTTGTCGATCTCGATGTGGGCGGGGGCATCGAGCGCCTCGGCGACCGCGCCGACGGTGTTGTCGTCGGGCTCCTCGGGGATGTACTGGCTGCCGACGCCCGTCACGCTGATCGTCGTGCGGTCCGCCTTCGTCAGCCGGACGACGTCCGCCGGCCGCCCGAGCGCCGCGCCGAAGACGTCGAAGCCGCTCCCCAGGTTCGCACTCGTCGCGGGCGCCCGCACCGTAACCATGTGGCTCCGTTCCGCTCGCCCCGGAATAAAACCCGACCTTTCACGCCGGGGGTTTCCCCGACGCCCCCGGCCCTCAGCGCGGCTCGCCGAACGCGTACAGGCGGCCGTCGGTGCTTCCGGCGTAGACGGCGCCGCCGGCGACCGTCGGCGCGGCCCGGAGCTCCCCGCCAGTCCCGACGCGCCACCGTTCGCGTCCGTCGCTCGCGCCGAGCGCCAGGACGCCCCCGTCACGGAGGCCGACGTAGACCGCCCCGTCGGTGGCGGACGGCGGCGTCGTGATCGCCGTCCCGACCCCGACGCTGAACCGCTCGCGTCCGTCGTCCGCGGCGATCCCGTAGACCCGCCCGTCGCCCGTCTCCGTCCCGGCGTAGACGGTCCCACCAGCGACCGCCGGCGTTGTCGTGATCCCGCCGGTATCGACGCGCCAGCGCGTTTCGCCGGTCGCTCCGTCGAGCGCGTACAGCGCGTCGTCGTTGCCGCCGACGTAGACCGCGCCGTCGACGACCGCCGGCGACGACAACACCGGCTGTCCGGTCCCGAACCGCCACCGCTCCGTTCCGTCCGCCGCGTCGAGGGCGTACACCGCGCCGTCCCAGCCGCCGACGTAGACCGCGCCGTCGACGACCGCCGGCGAGGAGATGACCCGGTAGTCGGTCCCGAACCGCCACCGCTCCGTCCCGTCCGCCGCGTCGAGGGCGTAGACCTGCCCCTCGATCGAGCGGCTGGCGGCGTAGACCGTGTCCTCGACGACCGCCGGCGAGGCGTCGACCGCGCCGTTGGCCTCGAACTGCCACCGTTCCGTCCCATCCGCCGCGTCGAGGGCGTACACGCGGTCGCCGCGCGTCCCGACGTACACCGTGCCGTCGGCGACCGCCGGCGAGGAGCGGACGGCACCGGCCGTGTCAGCGGTCCACAGACGAGCCCCGTCGACCGCGTCGATGGCGTGGAGCGCCGACCCGCCGCCGACGTAGACCGCGCCGCCGACGACCGCCGGCGAGGAGTACACCGGATCGCCGATCCGGGTCGCGAACCGCTCGTCCACCCCGGTCACCGCGTCCGCCGCGGCGTCGCCCGAGTTCCGGCGGTCGTACTGAAACGCCGGCGCGCCACCGATCGAGGCGTCGAGCGGCTCCTCGCGGTCCTCCTCGTCGTCGCTTCCGTCCTCGCCCACGCAGCCACCGAGCCCCGCGACACCGCCGGCCACTCCCGAGAGCAGCGCTCGGCGGTTCACGCTCGTCCCCCCACGCCCGGCGGCCTCCGGTGGATCGGTCTCACACCCCCGGTTTGGACGAGACCGATATAAACGCTCGTCGACGCGACGCCGTCGTCGACGGGCACGATTTCCTTCGTTCGTCGTCCCGCCGGGGCGGTTTCAATACCCTTTTGCCGGCGCGTCCAGTTTCCTCCCGTATGGCAGACTTCCAGATCATCGTCGGCGACGAGGACGGTGACACCTACTCGTTCGAGGTGGACGGACAGGACGCGAACCGATTCATCGGCCGCTCGATCGGCGAGACCGTCGACGGCGGCGCCGTCGGGCTGACGGGGTACGAGGTCGAGATCACCGGCGGCTCCGACACCGCCGGCCGGCCGATGCACGGCGAGATATCGGGCGCGGGAACGAAGAAGATCCTCTCGACCGGTGGGGTCGGGTTCGAGCCGACGGTCGACGGCGAGCGAAAGCGGATCACGGTCCGCGGCGCGGAGATCTCCGAGGAGACGCGACAGATCAACGCGAAGATCGCGACCCGCGGCGACACGTCCGTCGAGGAGCTGCTCGACGACGGAGCGGAGTAACGGCCCTCCGATGTTCGGACACTATCGGCACAGCCCCGACAGCACGGCGTCGGACAGCGGTGGGCGCCGATGACCGCCGGGGACCACCCGGCGGGCCGGTACGACGAGTTCCTGGCCGGCGATCGCCCCGACGACATCCTGATCTACCTCCACGAGGAGGGCGTCGGCTCCGTCGAGGAGCTGGCCGAGATCGGCGTTCGCGTCGGCGACGGCGTCGTGTTGGTGTTGCCCGGCGAGGAGGGGCGGGCGGCGTTCCAGCGTGCCACCGGCCTCGACGCGATGGACTTCGCCGGGATGGCGATGGACACCGACGGTGCGATCGATCCCGACTGCACCGACGGCTCCTGTCCCGACGCCGACGGATCGGGCGATCACTACCCGAAGTTCGTCTTCGCCTTCGTCGAGGAGCGAAACGAGGACGTCGGCGGGATCTACGCCGAGGGAGACGTGCGACACGGCTACGCGGCCTGTGCCTGCGGGACGACCTACTCCGAGAAGGCGGTCCTCGACGCGGACTGAGGCCGCTCAGGCGTCCGCGCCGAGTTCGCCGGCCAGCGCGTCCGCGATCGCCCCGCCGACCGCCCCCTTCTCGCCCTCGTGGACGACCGCGTCGTCGGCCGAGACCACGAGCACCCGCGTCGTCTCCGCCCCCAGGACGCTCGCGTCGTTGGCGACGACGAAGGCGAGCCCGGCCCGATCGAGCGTCTCGCGGGCCCGCCCTATCATCTCGTCGTCGTCGCCGCTCGTCTCGAGTTTGAACCCGACGATCGGCAGGTGGGGGTGGGCCGCACGGACCGAGTCGATGAGCTTCGGCGTCGGTTCGAGCTCCAGCGTCAGTTCCCGCCCCGACCGGAGCTTCTCGTCGGCGGCCTCGACGGTGTAGTCGCCGATCGCCGCCGCCGAGACGAGGGCGTCCGCCGCCCCCGCCACCTCACTGACGGCGTCGAGCATCTCGGCGGCGCTTTCGACCTGCCGCGTTGTGGCGTACGGCACCTCCGGGCCGTCGTGGACGAGCGTCACGTCCGCGCCCCGGACGTAGCAGGCCTTCGCGACGGCCCGACCCGTCCGCCCCGAGGCGCGGTTCGTCAACACCCGAACCGGGTCGATCGACTCGCTCGTCGGCCCGCTGGTGACGACGACGCGTCGCCCCTCAAGCGGCCGCGATCCCGCCGCCCGCGCCGTTTCGAGGACGATCGCCTCCTCGGTCGCGATCTTCGCTTTCCCCTCCTCGACGCGCGGGTCGACGAATCCGACCCCCCAGGATTCGAGCCGTTCGATGGCCTCCAGTACGCCCGGGTGGTCGTACATCGGCTCGTGCATCGCGGGCGCGACGACGATCGGGACGCCCGCCCCGAGCGCCGTCGTCGCCGTCGTCGTCACCGGCGTGTCGTCGATCGCGGCCGCCATCTTCCCGACCGTGTTCGCCGTCGCGGGCGCACACAACAACACGTCGGCCCACCCCTCGCGCCCGCACAGCTCGACGTGTTCGACGGCGCCGGTGATCTCCGTGACGACGGGGTTCTCGGTCGCGAACCCGAGCGCCCACGGGTGGACGATCCCCCGCGCCGCGTCCGTCGTTACGGCCCTGACCTCGGCGCCCTGCCGCCGGAGTTCGTGGGCCAACTCGACCGTCTTGACCGCCGCGATCGAGCCCGACACGCCCAACGCGACGTTTGTGCCCGCAAGCATCGGTGGCGGTTCGGCGCGCCCGGATAAAAACCATCGTGACTGCGGCGGCAGCTCACCCCGTCTCGATCCGCAGCGACACGTCCCGTTCCTCGCCTTCGAGGTCCGCGACGACGCGGCGGACGACCCGCTCGGCCTCGTCGCGGATCTTCGGCTTGACCCGTTCGACGACGGGGCCGAGCGAGACGAACCGCGGGAGGTCGACGATGCCCTCCTCGGCCGATCCGGGGGCGTACTCCGCGACGAACGTGACCTCGGTGTTCGGCCGTTCGCCGTCGGTTTCGACCGGCTCAACGAGCCAGTGGCCGGCGGCGTCGAGGTCCTTTGTCAGCCGCCACCCGATGCGGTTCGGGGGGTCGACCTCGGTGACCTCCGAGCGGGCCGTATACCGGAGCTTCCACCACTCGAAGCGGAGCGCGTACTCGGTTCCGACCCCGCCGTCCCCGAACTGCCTGACGGAGCGGAGGTACTCCGAGTAGCTCGCGTACCCCCGAAACTCCAGCAGGAACTCGAACACCTCCTCGGGCGGCAGGCGGACGACCGTGCTGACCTCGACTCGGTTCACGTCCACGCGTCCGGGCGGAACCGTCCTAAGCCTTCGGCTCACGCCGATCGACCGACAACCCGTAGTCGGTCACGTCCGAACCCCCGGTATGGACGGGACGTCAACGGCGACCGGGTGGATCGCCTCGCCGGTCGTCGATCCGACAGCCGTCGCGACCCTTCGCGACAGCCTCTACGGCTGGCTCGAAGCCCCGGAGCCGTACCGTCGGGAGGACGACCCACACGTCAGCGTCTTCGGCGTCCGGGTCCCGGGAGCCCGGGCCCCCGCCTTCGAGCGGGCGTTCGAGGCGTTTTCGGCGTCGGTCGGCGGCTGGCGTGGACGGGTCGACGGGTATCACCTCTACCCGTCGGCGCGCAACCCGATGGTCGTCGCCCTCGACGTGCCGTTCGACATCGGACGGCTCGCGTCGCCGATCGCCGATCTGTGTGCCGATCACGGCGGTCGCGTCGGGCGGGGGCCGACGCCGGCACACGCGACCCTTCTGAAGGGCGGCGTTCGCGGCGAGGAGCTCCAGTGGGCCCAACTCGACGATCGGACGCGGGCGAAGCTCGCGGCCGTCCTCGATCGCAGCGCCGGCTCCGCGCGGCGCTTCGACCCGCCCACCCGCCTTGTCGACCCGTCGTTCCGCGTCGAACTCGGCCCGCCCGAGCTCGCCTGGAACTGACCCTTTTTGCCGACGGAGGCCCGAGCGTCCGTATGGCTGATCTCAGCGAAGCGGGGTTCAAGGAGCGAACCCGCGTCTCGGAGGCTCGCGAGCGGCTTCTCGACGTGTCCCCGATCGACCGAACCGAGCGGATATCGCTGTCGGTCGCCGACGGCCGGACCGTCGCCGAACCGATCGACGCGGTAATGAACGTTCCACACTACCCGCGGGCGGCGATGGACGGGTGGGCCGTCAGGGCGGAGGACACCTTCGGCGCCTCGGATCGATCCCCGGCGGTCGTCCGCCCGGCCGAATCGGTCGGCCCCGATCGAGCCGTCAGGGTCCACACCGGCAGCGAACTCCCCGACGGCGCCGACGCGGTCGTGATGATCGAGGAGGCCGAACGCGTCGGCGACGAGCTCGAGCTGTTCGACGCCGTCGGAGCCGGCGAGAACGTCGGGCCCGTCGGCGAGGACGTCGAGGCCGGCCAGCGGCTCTACGAGCCGGGCCACACCCTCCGGCCGTCCGACCTCGGCCTCCTGAAGGGGACGGGCGTCGACACCGTCGAGGTCTTCGAACCCCCGGAGGTGTCGGTGATCCCGACCGGCGAGGAGCTCGTCCAGTCCGACCCCGAGCCCGGCGAGATCGTCGAGACCAACCGGTTTACGATCTCGCGGCTCGCCGAACGCTGGGGTGCGGACGTGACGCGTCGGGAGATCGTCACCGACGACCGCGAGGCGCTCCGTGCGGCCGTTCAACGCGATCTCGTCCGCGATGTCGTCGTCACGACCGGCGGCTCCTCCGTCGGCGAGCGCGATCTCATCCCGGAGGTCGTCTCGGGGCTCGGCGAGGTGCTCGTCCACGGCGTCGCCCTGAAACCCGGCCACCCGGTCGCCCTCGGGCGCGTCGAGGGGACCACGGTCGTGATGCTTCCCGGCTACCCGGTCGCCTGCATCGTCAACGCCGTCCAGTTCCTCCGGCCGCTTATAAAACACCTCGGCGGGATGCCGATGGAGCCGCTCCCGGCGCGGGAGGCGACGCTGTCCCGGAAGATCCGGAGCGAACCCGGCGTTCGGACGTTCGTCCGCGTGACGCTCTCGGAGGGTGAGTCCGGACCCGAAGCGACACCCACGCGGGTCAGCGGCTCCGGCGTCCTCTCGAGTGTCGCCCTCGCCGACGGCTGGGTCGTCGTCGACGAGAGCCGCGAGGGGATCGCCGAGGGCGAGACGGTTGCCGTCGAGAACTGGGAGTACAATGGATAGAAAACAGTTCCGCGATCTGGCCGACCCCGAGGTCGCCCGCGAACGGATCGCGTCGTTGGATCTCACGCCGGAACCCGAAACCGTTCCGCTCCGGGAGGCGCGCGGACGCGTCCTCGCCGAGCGGATCGACGCCGATCTCGACGTGCCCGGGTTCGACCGGGCGAGCGTCGACGGGTACGCCCTTTCGGCGTCGGACACGTTCGGTGCCGACGAGGCCGACCCGGCCGAACTGCGGCGCGTCGGCGTCGTCCACGCCGGCTCCGAGCCGGACGTGGAAGTCGGCCCCGGGGAGTGTGCGGAGATCTCGACGGGGGCCGTCCTGCCGCCCGGGGCGGACGCGGTGGTGATGGTCGAGCGGACCGACGCCGGCGACGGGGACACGATCCTCGTCAGAACCTCGCTCGCGCCCGGCGACCGCGTCATGTTCGCCGGCGCGGACATCGCGGCGGGCGAGCGCGCCCTCGGCCCGGGAACCGTCCTCACGCCCCGGGAGATCGGGCTGCTGTCGGCGATCGGCGTCGACGAGGTCCCGGTCCGGGGGGTGCCCACCGTCGGGATCATCTCGACGGGCGACGAGCTCGTCCGGCCGGGGGCGGCCCTCGACAGCGCGGCCGGGCAGATATACGACGTCAACAGCTACACCGTCGCGACCGCCGCCGAGGAGGCCGGCGGCGAGGCGAAGCTGTACCCCCACGCCGGCGACGACTACGACGCCATGGAGTCGGCGCTGCGGACCGCCGCCGAGGAGTGCGATCTCGTCCTCTCCTCGGGGTCGACCTCCGCCTCGGCGGTCGACGTCATCTACCGCGTCGTCGAGGAGACGGGCGAACTCCTGCTCCACGGCGTCGCCGTCAAACCCGGCAAGCCGATGCTCGTCGGCACCCTGGACGGCAGCGCGTACATCGGCCTTCCGGGCTATCCGGTCTCCGCGCTGACGATCTTCCGGGCGTTCGTCGCCCCCGCGATCCGCCGCGCCGCGGGCCGCCCGGAGCCGAAGACGGCGACGATCGAGGGTCGGATGGCGCTCAGGGAGCGCTACAGCGAGGGCCGCTTCCGGTATATGCCGGCCGGGCTCGTCACGGACGGCGACGGCCGGACGCTCGTCTACCCGGTCGACAAGGGCAGCGGGGCGACGACGAGCCTCGTCGAGGCCGATGGGATCGTCTCCGTCCCGCCCGACGTGGAGTACCTCGATACGGGCGAGTCGGTCGAGGTCCAGCTGTTCTCGACCGACGTGCGCCCGCCGACGCTCTTCGGCGCTGGCGAGGACGACCCGGCCCTGTCGCGGCTGCTCGATCAGGTTGAGCGCCCGCGCTATCTCGGGGTCGGGAGCCGGCAGGGGCGACGACGGCTCCGCGACGGCGTCACCGACGTCGCCGTCGTCACCGGCGACTCGCCCCCCGACGGCGTCGAACTCGGCGGCTGGGCCCGCGAGTGGGGCCTCGTCGTTCCGGCCGGAAACCCCGAGGGGATCGACGGGCTCGCCGACCTCGTCGATCGGGAGCTGCGCTTCGTCAACCGGACGACCGACTCGGGGCTCCGATCGACGCTCGCGGACGCGCTCGCCGACGCTGCCGTGGAACGGGGCGCCGACACGCGCGACGTGACGGACGCGATCGACGGCTTCGAGTTCGCCGTCCGGGCCCACGAGTCGCCCGCGAGGAAGGTCCTCGCAGGGGGTGCGGACGCCGGGCTCGGGCTCCGAGCGACGGCCGAGTCCCTCGGGATGGGCTTTGTGCCCTGCGGGACCGAGCGCGTCACCGTCGTCGCCGACCCGGACCGCGCCGACAAACCCGGCGTCGAACGGCTCGAATCGGCCATCGCCGACGGCGCGGACGTGTTCGAGGAGCTCGCGGGCTATCGGGGCTGAACGTCGGCGCTGGCGGATCGGTCCGCCGCAGCCGCGACGGCTCCGGGTGGACTATACCGTGTCCCGGTCGGTGTACGTGTACCGCCGATCGACGGTGCCGTCGTCGGTGAACTCGAAGAAGTCGGCGAACCCGAAGGCGACCTCGGTCCCGTTCTGTGCGCCCTCGAAGCGCCCCCTGACGGCGACGGTGTCGCCCTCGCTGGTCAGCGAACGTATCTCGTGTGATCCATCGGTCAGTGGTCGTCCGTCGAGGTAGAACGCCCGGAGGGCCTCGATCCCCTCGATGTCCGCCTGCCCGGGGCGCTCGTACACGATGTCCTCGTCGAAACACGCGAACACGGACTCGTACTCCTCCGCGTCGATGGCGTCGTAGTACGCCCGAACGACGCTCGGATCCGCCTGTGGCATGTTTGGGCCTTTTCAGGGCTATGCGAAGTACTCTGCGATTTATTACCGCGCCGGTTCGGGACGGTCGGCGGCCGGCCGGAGCCGTGTCGGTTATCAGCCCCGGCCGCGTCGATCGAGGAAATGACGACGCTTTCGGCGATGGATCTCGACGTCTCCGACGTGGCCGCCGTGCGGGACCGACGCGAGGAGATCCTCGCGGCCGTCAGGGACCACGCCGGGGGGATCGCCTACGACATCGCGAGGGTTGACGGCGGCGACTACGGCCGGCGGTCGTTCTCGACCGACCGCGGCGAGTGGACTGTCAAACACGAGGCGGGCGAGTTGGAGTTTCTCCTGTACGAGCCCCGGGGCGGCGGCGAGACGTACGTCGTCTCGACGCAGTCGCCGGCCGACCCGGAGTCGCTCGCCCACGCACTCGAGGACTACGGCGCGTTCGTCGACGCGTACAACGGGTACGTCGACTCGATCGAGGGACTTCTCGACGGGGTCGACGACTCGTTCCCGGCGGTCCGGTCGACGGACCAGGTCGTCGCCGAGCGCGACCGGATCGCGGAGCGGATCGAGGCCTGCTGTGGGCGGATGGCCGGCGAGCTCCACCGGTACGAGGGAACCGACTACGGGACGTTCGCGGCGCGCGTCGACGGGACCCGCTGGGAGCTGAAACGGGAGCACGACACCGTCTCGTACCTGCGTGCCGGCGGCTCCGGCGGCGTCTACGTGCTCTCACAGTACGGCCCGGCGTCGGCCACGGACGTCCGGGAGTACGCCCCGCGGTTCCGCGGGTTCGTCGACGCGTTCAACGAGCACGTCGACGAGCTGGCGGCCGGACTCGAACGGATCGAGCTTTGATCGCCGGACGCGAGCACACACCTCCGACCGGCGGCGGGTTTTTGTACCCCCGTCGAAACCGATGGGTATGCGAAGCGTCAAGATCGTCTGTACGCTCGGCCCCGCCTCCGCGGACCGGGCGACGATCCGCCGGCTCGCCGACGCCGGGATGTCCGTCGCCCGGCTGAACGCGAGCCACGGAACGGTCGAAGAGCGCGCCGAGCTCCTCGAACACGTCCGCGCCGTCGACGAGCGGATCGACAAGCCCCTCGCGACCCTGCTCGATCTCAAGGGGCCGGAGGTCCGGACGGCCGAGGCGGGTGAGGCGGTCGAGCTCGGCACGGGCGATTCGGTCCGGTTCGTCGAGGGGACGACGCTCACCCGGGCGACGATCGGGCTCACGCACTCGATCGCCGCCGTCTCCCCCGGCGATACGGTGTTGCTCGACGACGGCCGGATCGAGACGACGGTCGAGCGCGTCGAGGGCGACACCGTCCTCGCCCGCGTCGACTCGGGCGGACGCCTGGGATCGCGAGCCGGCGTGACGACCCGCGGCGTCGATCTCGGACTGGAGCTCGTCGGCGACGACGACGAGCGAAACCTCCGGTTCGCCGCCGAGGGCGGCGTCGACCTCGTCGCGGCATCGTTCGTCCGCGACGCGGACGACGTCTACCGGATCGCCGACGAGTTGGATCGGTTCGGCGCCCCGACGACCCCGGTCGTCGCGAAGATAGAGCGCGCCGCGGCGGTCGAGAACGCGGCGAACATCGTCGACGCCGCCGACGGGGTGATGGTAGCGCGCGGCGACCTCGGCGTCGAGTGTCCCCTGGAGGACGTTCCCATCGTCCAAAAGCGGCTCATCGGACGCTGTGTCGAGGCGGGCGTCCCCGTCATCACCGCGACGGAGATGCTCGATTCGATGGTCCGCGCCCGGCGACCGACCCGGGCGGAGGCCTCGGACGTCGCGAACGCCGTCTTCGACGGAACCGACGCGGTGATGCTCTCGGCCGAAACCGCGGTCGGCGACTACCCGGTCGAGACCGTCGACACGATGGCCGCGATCGTCGACCGCATCGAGGGGAGCGACGAGTACGCCGACACGCGCGACCGACGGGTACCGGCGGCCGACCCGGGCGTCAGTACCGACGCCGTCGCCCGGTCGGCGCGGTATCTCGCGGCGGACACCGACGCGGCGGCGATCGTCGCCGTCTCCGAGTCCGGCTACACCGCCCGGAAGGCGGCGAAGTTCCGCCCCGGCGTGCCGGTCGTCGCCGCGACCCCGAACGACGACGTCCGCAGACAGCTCGCCGTCTCGTGGGGGATCGACGCGCGCTACGCCGGCTACGCCGACGGGATCGACGATATCATCGAGACGGCGGTCGAAAGCGCCGTCTCCGCCGACGTCGCCGAGAGCGGGGACACGATCGTCGTCCTCGCCGGGATGATGAGCGAGCTCCCGGGGACCGACTCGGCGAACACGCTGAAACTCCACGTCGTCGCCGAGACCGTCGCGAGGGGGCGGGCGGCCGTCTCCGGGCGAGTCGCCGCCCCGATCGCCCGGATCGACGACGGCGATCTCGAATCGGTTCCGCCGGGGTCGATCGTCGCCCTCCCGGCGTCGTTCGACGACACCTTCGAGGGCGACACGTCCCGGATCGCCGGGATCGTCGCCCCGGACGGGCTGACCGGCTACCCCGCGATCGTCGCCCGCGAGCTCGGCGTGCCGATGGTTTCGGGGGCGGAGATCCCGGAGGCGATCGCGGACGGCCACGTCGTCACCGTCGACGGCGAGCGCGGGGTCGTCTACGGGGGCGACGTGACCGGGCAGGGGGGCGACACGGGCCGGTAGCGTGGCCGCCACCGGGGAGTTTAACGCGGAGGCGACACTACCGAACCGTATGCAACTGCGCGAAGCGCTCGGCGACCTCCCGGAGACGGTGTTCGCCGATCTGCTGGAGGACGATGACTCGTATCTCCTCGTCGTCGATCTGCCGGGGGCGACCGCGGAGACCGTCGACGTGACGATCGACGGCGGGCGGCTGACGATCGAGGCCCGCCGGGAGAAGTCGGTCCCGAGGGAGTTCCGCTATCTCTCCGAGGAGCGGGCGCTGTTTCTCGACGCCGAGTTGCCGCTTCCCCCGGACGCGACCGGCGCCGACGCCGAGGGGTCGATCGAACGCGGCGTGTTGACGCTCACGCTCCCGAAATCCGACGCCGACGGTGGACAGCGGATCCCGATCTCGTGACGGGAGCCGCCGGATGCCGATGAGACGGCCCGGCCCCGACCGCCCCTCCTGCCGGACGGAGGCGGGTAGCTGATGCTCCGGGCCTATCGGCGGTTCGTCGTCGTCGCCTACCAGTTCCTCCCGCTGTTGCTCGCCTACGCCCGCGACCGAAAGCGGTTTTTCGTTTTCGGCCGGAGCCGGCAGCCCTCTTCGGAGACCAGACGGAAACGCGCCCGGTCGCTTCTCGACTCACTGTTGACGCTCGGGCCGACGTTCATCAAGCTCGGCCAGCTGCTGTCGACCCGGCCGGACGTGCTGCCGCCGGAGTACATAGAGGAGTTCGAACGGCTCCAAGACGACGTGCCGGCGGCGGAGTGGCCCGCGGCGAAGGCCGTCATCGAATCGGACATCGGGCCGATCGAGGAGGTGTTCGACGAGTTCGACACCGAGCCGATAAGCGGGGCCAGCCTCGGACAGGTCTACGTCGCCGAGGTCGACGGCGAGCAGGTCGCCGTGAAGGTCCGCCGGCCGAACATCGAGTCGCTCGTCGAGGCGGACCTGAAAGTCGTCGGCTGGTCGCTGCCGATCCTCATGCGGTTCGTCGGCCAGGCGCGGTCGTTCTCGCTCGAAACGATCGCCGACGAGTTCGAGAAGACGATCCGCGAGGAGATGGACTACGGCCGCGAACGCGAGATGCTCGCCGAGATCGGCGAGAACTTCGCTTCGAACGACCGGATCCGCGTCCCGAACGCCCGCGCCGAGCTGTCGAGCGACCGGGTGTTGACGATGGAGTACGTCGAGGGGACGAAGATCTCCGAGGTCGAGGACCTCGACGGACTGGGGCTCGACCGGACCGATCTCGCCCGGACGCTCCAGGAGACGTACCTCCAGATGATCGTCCAGGACGGCGTCTTCCACGCCGACCCCCATCCCGGGAACCTCGCGGTGGGGGACGACGGAACGCTCGTCTTCTACGATTTCGGGATGTCCGGGCGCGTCGAGCCGTTCATCCAGGACAAGATCATCGAGTTCTACATGGCCGTCGCCGCGAAGGACACCGACGCGATCCTCGACGCGTTGATCGAGATGGGGACGCTCAGCCCCGACGCCGACCGGGAAGTGATGTCGAACGTCATGGAGCTCGCCATCGCCGACGCCCGCGGCGAGGAGCTCGAACAGTACCGCGTCCAACAGATCATCCAGGAGGTCGAGGACACGATCTACGAGTTCCCGCTGCGGCTGCCGCCGAACCTCGCTTTGGTCCTCCGCGTCGCGACGGTCGTCGAGGGCGTCTGTGTCACGCTCGACCCGGAGTTCGATTTCATCTCGGTCGCGACGGACTACCTCCGCGAGGAGGGGTTCATAGAGGAGGGCGCACGCGAGTTCGTCGCCGACCGGGTGACGGAGGCCCGCGACTTCGGCGAATCGCTCGTCCGCGTCCCGCCGAAACTCGAATCGACGCTCGACGACCTCGACCGCGGGAACGTGACGCTCAACGTCGAGTTCTCCCGGGAGGAGGACGCCTTCGACCGGCTGGCGAAACGGATCGCGCTCGCGGCGCTTTTGACCGCGACGCTGATCTCGGCGTCGGTGCTGTACGCCTTCGCGACGGCCGCCGCCGCCGCCGTCGCGGTCGCGGTGTCGGTCCCGCTTGCGATCTCGCTTTGGCGCTCGTTCCGGCGCGGGACGAACGGGCTCGACTCGAAGCCGCAGTTCACGAGACAGCGGCTCAGAGAGCGTGAGGATTGAGCCCGCCTACGGTTCGAACTCCTCGTCGATGAACTCGTGGGCCTCCTCTAGGATCTCCCGCGGCCCGTCCTGGGTGATCGTGTTGATCGCCTGCTCGTAGTCGCGCCACTGGAGGTCGCGGTGCTCCGAGGAGAGCTCCGCCGACGCCTCGTGTGAGTGTGCGATGAACAGGTGGACCGTCTTGTGGATCGTATCGCCGTTCGCCTCGAACACGTAGTCGTAGTCGTCACGGAAGCCGTTCAAAAGCCGGAAATCCTCGATTCCGGCTTCCTCTTTCACTTCGCGAATGGCGGTCTGTTGGAGCTCCTCGTCGCCTTCGACGCCGCCTTTGGGGAACTCCCAATCGCCCGGCCGGGATTTGAGCAGCAAGTACTCACGCCGGCCACGCGTGTCGCGAAAGAGGATGGCTCCCGCGCTCGTGGCCTCTATCATTATCCCAACGTTGCGCGTCATGTGATAAAGGGGTGTCGGAGGATACCTCACCGGGACGGCCCGATCGCCGGGCGCGATGGATGCGCTTTTGCCGTCGGGCCTCCAGGCGATCACATGCCGTTCGTCACCACCCTGACGCTCCAAAGCGGGGACCGCGACGTCCTCGAACGCGTCGTCGGGGATATCAAACACCGCGCCGAGCGAAAGGGCGTCGAGCTGCGTGGCCCCCACGCCGAGTCGCCGGTCGACGTCTCCGTCCCACAGTCGAAGCGTCTCGATTCGAGCGACCGCTCCTACGAGTACTGGAGTTACACCGTCTACGAGCGCCGCATGGAGGTCGTCGGTCACGACGACTTCGCGCGCGACGTCGCGGGGCAGTCGTTCCCGGAGGGGGTCCGTCTCGACGTGGACGTCGAACGCGTCTCCGCGCCCGGTAGCTGATCGCCGCCGAACCGCGTGGGCTTATGCCGCCGCGGGGCGACCGTTCCGTATGAGCGTCACCCGCGAACACCTGGTCGAGCTGCGTAGGGAGTTCCATCGCCACCCCGAGCCCGCCTGGCGGGAGTTCTGGACGACGGCCCGGATCGTCTCCGAGGTCGAACGCATCGGCGTCGACGAGCTGTACGTCGGGCGCGACGCCCTCGCCGAGGAGCGTCTCGCCGTCCCCGACGACGACGAACTCGAAACGTGGATGGAGCGCGCCCGCGAGGCCGGGGTGGATCCCGATGTCCTCGAGTCGCTGTCGGGCGGATGGACCGGCGCGGTCGCGGTGTTGAACCGCGGCGAGGGCCCGACCGTTGGCCTCCGGGTCGATATCGACGGCCTCCCGCGGGAGGAGTCCACCGACGACGACCACGAACCCGCCCGCGAGGGGTTCCGCTCCGGGACCGGCGCGATGCACGCCTGCGGTCACGACGCCCACGCGACGATCGGCCTGGGCGTTCTGGAATCGATAAAGGACAGCGACTTTTCGGGAACGTTCAAGCTCTTTTTCCAACCGGCCGAGGAGGTCATCGGCGGCGGCAAGCCGATGTCCGAGTCCAGACACCTCGCGGACGTCGAGTACCTCCTCGCGATCCACATCGGGCTGGACTACCCGACCGGCGAGATCGTCGCCGGGATCGACGACTTCCTCGCTGTCACGCAGTTCTACACGACGTTCGAGGGGTATCCGGGTCACGCCGGCGCCCGACCCGAGGAGGGCCGAAACGCCGTCCAGGCGATGGCGACGGCCGTCTCGAACCTCTACGGGATCGAACGCCACAGCGGCGGCGAGTCCCGCGTCAACGCCGGCCGCGTCGGCGGCGGCACCGCGACCAACATCATCCCCGAGGCGGCGTTCGTCCACGGCGAGGTCCGCGGCGAGACGACCGAGGTCCGCGATTACACGTTCCGTCGGGCCGAACAGGTCTTCGAGGGCGCGGCCGTCTCACACGACTGCAGCGCGGACGTGACAGTCGAGGGCGAGGCGCCGTCGGCCGAGAGCGACGCCGAGTTGGTCGAGATCGTCAATGCGGCGGCGAAAACGAGCCCGGACATCGAGCGCGCGACGCGGCGCGGCTCCATCGGCGGCAGCGAGGACGCGACCTTCCTAATGCGACGCGTCCAGGACAACGGCGGGCTGGCGACGTACGTCTGCATCGGGACGGACCACCCCGGCGGCCACCACACCGCGACGTTCGACGTCGACGAGGACTCGCTGAAACCGGGCGTCGACGTGTTGACCGACGCGATCGTGCGCATCGCTGCCGAGCGTCCTTAAAGGAGGTATCGCTCCTCGTCGGCGCCCATGTCGACGACCGAATCGGCCGCCTCGACGAGCTCGTCGGCCATCGACGGCCCGAAGCCGAACACCTCCGTCCGGACCCCTTCGTGTCGCAGATGCGTACACAGCCGGGCGAAGTCGCCGTCCCCGCTACAGAGAACGAACGTGTCGATCTTCCCCGCGAGCGTGACGGCGTCGAGACACATCCCGAGGTCCCAGTTGGCCTTCTGTGAGCCGTCGGCGAACGTCTTTATGTCCTTGATCTTCGTCTCGAAGCCGATGTCCCGGAGCGCGTCGAAGAAGTCCTCCTCGGCGGGGGAGTCGGCGCGGATCACGTACGCGATCGCGCGGACGAGGTCGCGGTCGTCGACCGCCTCCCCGAGCAGCTCGGTGTAGTCGACGTTGCGCGAGTAGAGGCTGTGGGCCGCGTGATAGAGGTTCTGTGAGTCCGCGAGAACCGCGACGCGTTGGGCCGAATGGATCGGTCGCATACCCGGAGGTCCTCGGCCGCCGACTAAATGTCTTGGCCTCCGCGGCCGGCCGTCACTGGAACCCGCGGATCGGCTGCGCCTGCGTGCTCTCGTCGCTGTCCATCTCCTCGAGCCGCTTTGCGAGCTGCTCGCGGGCGCTCCGGATCTCGTCGGCCCGCTCGACGAGCCGGTCGGTCCCGATGTCGATCCCGGCGATCGGTTTGACCCCGTGTTCGAGAACGGTCCGCGCCGCCTCCGGGTCGGGAAACCGGGGATCGGTCTGGACGATGAGGCCGATCGCGTCGAAGTCCGTTTCCATTGCCCGGGCCAGGAGGGCCCCGGTCGGCCCGGAGACGAGCCCGTTCCCGCGGGGCGGGACGATCCCGGCCTCGTCGAGCGTCGGCTCGGCCCCGCCCGTCGCGACGCCGTACAGCTCGGGTGTGCCCTCGGTCTCCTCGGCGAGGCCGCTGAGATACAGCGGAAAGACGTCGTTGGAACCGAGCCAGGCGGTGACACAGTCGGCGAACTCCGTCGCTCGCTTCGGCGACACCGGCACGTCGCTTTGGAGGACGAGGAGGTCCGTCCCCGGGTCGGCGTACATCCGGACCGGCGGCCGCAGCGCCGAGGCGTTCCCCTCGTACACCGCGACCCGGGGGAGCCCCTCACAGTGCAGCGCCGCGTAGTACGTCATGTCGAGTTCGGTGACGAGGTGGTCGGCGGCGATCCTGCCGACGAGGCCCGCTCCCGGCAGCCCCTCGACGAGCGTGGGTGAGTCGAGCTCGATCCCGTCATCGACGATCTGGATTCGTGCCATAGCGGGGGAACGTCCCCCGGTTTGTTAAGTGTGAGCAGGGTGGACCGACACCGACAAACCGCCGCGGGATCCACTGCCCGCATGGACACGCTCTCGAGATACGACCCGATCGTCGGCGATCCGTCGGCGTTTCACGCCGCCTGCAGGCGGCCGCTGCCGTCCGTCGTCCGGGTCAATGGAATAAAAACGACCGCCGAGCGCGTCAGGCGCGCGTTCGAGACGGCCGATATCGGGTTCGAGCCGGTCGAGTGGCACGACGGGCTCTACCGGCTCGACGACGGCGAGTCGCCGGGCAACTCCTGGCCGTTCGTCCACGGGTGGGTGTACGGCCAGGAGGAGGTGTCGGCGGTCCCCGCGCTCGCGCTCGACCCCGCTTCGGGCGAGCGTGTGCTCGATTGCTGTGCCGCGCCGGGAAGCAAGACGACGCAGCTCGCGGCGCTCATGGGGGATCGGGGGCTCCTCGTCGGCAACGACAACAACCTCGGCCGGCTGTCGGCGCTGCGGTCGAACGCCGAACGCTGCGGCGTCACGAACCTCGTCGTCACGAGACAGGACGCCAGGAACTTCTCGTTGAAACCGCTCGACAGGGAGCCGTTCGATCGCGCGCTCGTCGACGTTCCCTGCTCGTGTGAGGGGACGATCCGCAAGAACCCCGACGCCCTCGACAACTGGTCTATGGACCACATCGAGGGGATCGCGGGCGTCCAGCGGGGGATCCTCGGGCGGGCCATAGAGGTCACCCGCCCGGGCGGGACGGTCGTCTACTCGACGTGTACGTTCGCTCCCGAGGAGAACGAGGCCGTCCTCCAGTACGCCCTCGACGAGTACGACTGTCGGCTGCTCGAGTACGACCTGCCGCTGGCGCACGCGTCCGGCCTCACGGAGTGGGACGGCGAGGGCTTCGACGACTCGCTGTGGAAGGCGAAACGCATCTACCCCCACCACAACGACACGGGCGGGTTCTTCTGTGCGAAACTGGAGGTGGGCGGATGAGCGACCCGACGGGAAACGACGGGAGCCGGTTCGATCGCCTCCCGGAGACGGCGGCCGATCGGACGGTCGAGGGGCGCGCCACCCGCGAAGCGGCCGTCGGCTGGTGGGTCGAACGGTTCGGCCTCGACCGCGAGCGTTTCGCGGGACACACGTTCTGGGAGAAGGGTTCCGGGAAGATCTGGGCGTTCGCCGACGATATCGAATCCCCCGCCGAGGTCGAGGGGCTCGGGATGACGTTCCTCCGGACGCGGCAGGAACACTGGAAGCCGACGACGGACGCGGTCCAGCGGTTCGCCCGCGACGCGACAAAGAACGTCGTCGTTCTCGACCGCGACGAGGCACGCGCGTTCCTCCGCGGCGAGGACACCGAGCCCGGGTGGGACGGCGACTGGGGATATCTCGTCGCGGCCCACAGGATCGCCGGGGACGTGGAGCCGATCGGCGTCGGCCTCTATCTGTACGGCGAGCTCCGTTCGCAGATGCCGAAGGGGAGACAGCGGGAGCTCTGAGCGGCTACTTTTCCCGGACCGTTCCGCCGCTCAGCCCGTCCCACTCGACGCGGTAGCCGAGCCGCGACAGCAAGGCGGCCGTCTCCTCGATCCCGTGGTCGTCGAGGATCGACTCGACCGCCGCGAGATCCATCCCGGCCTCGACGGCGTCCGCAAGCGCTCCGAGCACCGCCGGCCGAACGAGCGTCCGGCCGACCAGTTCGTGCTCCGGGAACGAACGCCCCTCGATCACGCGCTCCGGGACGTCGTGGGCGGCCGAAAGCGCCCCGATCGTCGTCACGTCGGCGTCCGGGACGAGAGCGGCCGGGAGCGTCGCGGCGTGTTCGGCCCGCAGCTCGTCCTCGTAGGGACGGAGCGCGTCCCGAACGTCGGCGAGCCGCACGCGCTTCGAGTACGGGAACGCGCGGTGGCCCGCCGCCTCGATATCCTCGCCGACGCCGAGTGACTCGTCGTAGGCGACGACGAAGGCGACGTCCTCCAGCGCCCCGAACCGCGAGAGCTTCGTTTCGACGTACTCCGGCGTCCAAAAACCCATTATCTCGAAGAAGACCCGGAAGCCGCCGTAGCGCCACTCGAAGGCGAAATCGGGGATGACGGCGTGTTCGCCGGCCTCCAGCGGCTCGGGTTCCCGCAGGAGCGTCCAGTCGATATCCAGGGCGTCGAAGCGGGCGAAGAAGTCCGCCTCGACGCCGCTATCGAAGGTGGGCTCGGCGATCGGCTCCGCCTCCGGGTGCCGGATATCGCCCGAGCCGAGCCGGAGCGTGCGCTCGGTGCCCCGGTCGTCGATCGTCGCCTCGAGCTCCCACTCGGCCGCCTTCGTGAGGGTCCACAGCAGTCGGGCAAAGCGCGTCCCGTAGCGCCGCGACCGGCCGACGGGCGCGCCCGGGCCGGTGACGACGAACTCGCGACCCGCGTCGGTCCGGCGGAGCTCGTACATGAGCCGGAGCCGCTTGATCGCGGCGACGAGCGCCTTCGGGTCCGAGCTCCGCACCCGGACCGCCGTCGCGTCGAAAAGCGCCGTCGCCGCGAGCGAGAGGTCGTACTGCGCCCGGAGCGACTCGGGGTCGTACGCCGTGTCGAACGTCACGAGCACCGCCTCCTCCTCGCGGTCGGCGAACATGGATCGCTCGATCGCCCCCGCGGTCGCTCCGAGCCGCTCGCCCGCGTGCTCGAGCGCCGCGGACCGCTCCGCCGCCGTCACGACGCCGACGGTCTCGGCGGCCTCGAAGGCAGCCCGTCTGGCGCGGCGCGGCTCGATCGGTGATCGGACCTCGAAGGCCGCCTCCCGTTCGAGCAGCTTCGCGAACCCGCGGACGAGCTTGAAATCGTCCGACTCGGCCTCGAGGTCGGCGAGGGCGGCATCGAGCTCGCGCCGCCGCTTCCCGACGTGACCCTGATAAATCCCGAGGACCCGCGCGGCGAGGGCCTCGTCGCCGGGATCGGTGAACTGGGGTCGGTAGCCTCCGCCCGCCCGCGAGACGCGGAGGAGGTCCTTCGTGAGCATACCGCCGCTGGGGCGGGGACGGACAAAAACGCCCCGGCGGGGCGCGGTCAGTCCGCTCCGGGGGCCTCCGACGGATCGACGACCTCGTCCGTCGCCGGGTAGACGCCGACCTGCTCACAACAGTCGGCCATCGGGCAGGCGTCGGGATCGTCGAGACAGGCCGGGTTGCGGGCTTTGCAGTACTCCCGGCCGAACTGGATCATCGCGGTGTGGCCGAAGCCGCACTTTTCGGCCGGAACGGCGGCTTCAAGCGCCTCCCGGACCGCCTCGTGGTCGGCGTCGGCGGGGGCGAGTCCGAGCCGTCTGGCGATCCGGTGGACGTGGGTGTCGACGGGGAAGACGCCGCCGCGGCCGCCGGCGAAGAGCAGGACGCAATCGGCCGTCTTCGGGCCGACGCCGTTCATATCGAGAAGCGTCTCCCGGACAGTCGAGGGGGTTTCCTCGCGGACGAAGCGGTCGAACGCCTCGGTTCCCCCGTACTCCCCGAGGACCCGGTCGGCGATCGCGATGATCCGTTCGGACTTCTGGTTGTAGAGGCCGGCCGAGGAGATCGTCTCGGCGAGTTCCGGCTGGGCGGCGGCGGCCAGATTCGCGGCGAGGTCGTCGCCGCCGTAGCGATCCATCAGCGCGTCGTGGGCCGGCTGGCTCGCGACGTCCGAGGTGTTCTGGCTGAGGATCGTCCGGACGAGACACTCGAAGCCGTCCCGGCCCCCGTAGCTCTTCTGCCAGTACAGCCCGCCGAGGCGGTCCACGACGGTCTCGGCGCGCGTGCCGGCGTCCGCCGGCTCGAACGACGCCGGGGTGCTCCCCGCTGAATCGCCGCCCGAGATGTTCTCGGGTGGTTCCTCGCTCATATGTTACGGTACGTGCCGGGGCGGAAAAACACTATCTTGACACAGCGAGAGAATCCCGCCGTTCACGGCGTTGACGAGACGCTTCGCGTCTCGTTCGCACATCAGAACGCTTCGCGTTCTGAGGACGGGCGTGAATCGCGTACGCTCCGGTAAGGGACCGCCGCGTTACTGCTGGTCCTGAGTCTCCAACGCTTCAAGACCTGCTTCTAACACCTCTGTATAGGCTTCTGAGAGGTCCAAATCGTTTGCTTCTGCGTAGTCTTTAACTCGCCCACCGAGCGTGTGTGAAATATCGATGTTCGGTCGCATACTAAAAGACTTTAAGACTAAAGGTATAATAATCTGTT
>OBKM01000052.1_pt1 | contig 46114 bp, 50 predicted proteins | sample 1519691 | NCBI WGS metagenome assembly OBKM01 (sample SAMEA37050418, study PRJEB22526) | metagenome | biome: saline pan; feature: lake; material: water | place: Egypt | collected 2015 | depth 0.5 m
AGGCCGATGGCACGGCCCGTGCGGTTGGAGTGGGACAGCCACGAATGGCTGGAGGTATCAGACTCTCCCGCGAGGGAAAGTCCCAAACAACAGCGCACAGACTGGAGTACCGTCAACGGCGACGGGAATGTTGCCTCCGGGGAATCTTAGACCGGCTGAGAGTCCCACGGTGGAAACCGCGCCGTTCACGACGCGGAGGATGTCATTCCCAGGGGTAGTTGCCAGGACGATCAGGCCACAGCGGATACCAGTACTGTTCGTCGCTCTCGATGCCGAGCTCGCCCGCTAAGACCGACTGGAGTTTGAACTCTGTTTGGTTGTCGCGTTCATGGTCGCCTTCGGGGACGAAGGGGTAGTACGCGCCACGACGGAATGAGTATATCCAGTAGGCGTGGTCGGTGCCGCTTTTGTCGAAGGCGAAGACGGCTGCCAGCAGCCGAGAGCCATACCCCTTCTCGATGAAGGTATCGGCCGCAAAATGAATTGAGGTGAGCAGATCCTCCGGGCTAGAGTCAGCAAGCACAACCCAGCTATAGCCGTGGTCGTCGCTGTGTGTGCTGAAGGTCGTCCCTGTCTCTGCTTCGCCAGCCTCCAGAATCGAGGTTACCTCATCGACCATCTCCTCGAAGTCTGTGCTATCAACTGAGGAAAAACAGAGCGCGGCTTTGTCCGCGTTTTCGTAGCCAAGATCGGCTTCCATCGTCACATACGCTGTCGACATCCCGAAGAGATCCTCGGGGTCGGCCTCGCGGGTTGCATCTCGCTCGGCGTTGACACCGAGGATCGACCGTACCGTACTCAAAAATCCCATACTGCTCCTACGGTGCCAAAACTAAAAGTTCCGCTGACTCGCCTCGATTGTGCTGTAGATGCTGATGCCGGCAGCTACGCCAGTTCCTGTTCGCGTTCCAACTCGCGGAGTTTCTCAATTCGCTTTTCGGTTGGTGGGTGCGTGCTGGCGAGTTTGCCAACAAAGCCCGAGCGAATGGGAATGATGAAGAAGGCGTTCATCTCTGCCTGGTCGCGGAGATCCTCTTTCGGCACGTTGTCCATCCGGCCACTGATCGACATCAGCGCGGAGGCGAGTGCCGAGGGGTTGCCCGTAATCGACGCCGCTCCACGGTCAGCCGAGTACTCGCGGTACCGGCTGAGCGCGCGGATGAGGAAAAAGGAAATCACCCAGACGAGCAGTGAGGCAAGGATAGCGACGTAGACAGGAGCCTGATTCCGCCCGTTGCCACCGAAGAGCCAGCCCCACCGGACGATGATGAAGGCAATCGTCGAGAGGAACGAGGCAATCGTCATCACCATCACATCTCGATTTTTGATGTGGGCCAACTCGTGGGCAAGGACGCCTTCCAGCTCCTCCTGATTGAGCGTGCGCATCAGTCCGCTGGTGACTGCGACAGTCGCATTTTTCTGGTTGCGGCCAGTCGCAAACGCATTCGGCACCTGTGAGTCGGCGACAGCAATCTGTGGTTTCGGCAGATCAGCCTGCTGGCAGAGGCGTTCGACCGTGCGGTGGAGTTCGGGTGCTTCCTCTTCTTCAACCACCTTTGCGCCCATACTCCGGAGTGCCAGTTTGTCGCTGAAGAAGTACTGCGCCAGCGAAAACAGTCCCATCATGAAGACGACTGTGAGCATGCCAGCGTTCGTGTACGCTATTAGGAACCCAATGAAAACAATATAGAGGCCAAATAGCAGGAACATTGTGAGACCCATCCGTCCGCGGAGTCCCCAATCTGTATTCCATTGCATACGCGCTGGTATGCCTTCGACGGGCTAAACAGTACCGAACTGGATCACACAACGGGTGTCGCTCACGCTGACTGTAGCTGCGTGCCACGAACCAACAGCGCGTAGCCAACAGCAACCACGGCGTAGCCAGCAATGACACCACCCCCTGTTTCGAGTGGCGAGAGTGTTGGTGCCGCCACCGCCACCACCGCCAGTGTGGGATAGAGCCACGAGCCGATTTTGGGCACGAAGACAAACACAAACAGCGCGAACAGCTCACCACCAGGGCCAATGAGGGCTGTGCCAGCAAGCCACCCAACAACAAGTGCCGAAATCGCTAGCCACGAGTTGGGAGCAGCCCCCAGCAACACCCCGCCAAACGGGGTTGGATAGAGGCGGCGAAACAGGCGGTCGAGCGCGCTCGGAACGTACCACGCGGCAGCAGTGTCGGTGGGGGTGTCCTGTGAATCCGTGGCCTGGTTCGGCTCATCTGGATGGCCCCACTCAGCATCCGAATCAAGGACGTACTTCGAGTACAACTTCTCTGGATCCTCGCCCAACACACTTGGTGGCGCGCGGTTTGGTGTTGCCTCCGGGGTTGATGGGGTATCGGCTGTCTCGGCACTGCTGGCAGTCGTATTGGGATCAACAGAAGTAGAGCCTGTAGTTGCGGCTGCGTTGGGGTCGACAGTGGTGTCGGCACTGGATGTGGTGGCCTCAGTGCTGGCCGTGTTGGCATCGACAGTCGTAGAACGGGCTGTCTCGGCGGTCTCACTGGCTGCTGTTGCGTCCCGGCTGCGTTCCTCACGGCGCGTGGTGTTCCAGTCGGCTGCTGTCCATCCCTGTCGTGGATCTGCCTCCACGGTTGTTGCGTCCCGTTCCACGGGTGTTGCCTCTTCTTGTGGTGACTCCGAGAGCCACTCCGTCGGTGGACGAGGGCGACCAGCAGTCTCCCACTCCTCGTACCGTTTAGTTCCAGTGGCAGCCCCCTGTTCATCCAGAAACGTATCGTAGGCTGCCCGCGATTTTGGATCAGTCAGCGTTGCCGCAGCGTCGGTCACGCGGTCAAACTCAGTTTCAGCAGTCGCCTGATCGCTGCTGTTTGTATCGGGGTGTACCGCTCGCTTGGCGCGCTTACTCGCCGTCGAAATCGTCTCCTCGCTGGCGTCGGGATCGACACCCAACCGCTCGTAGTAGGAGTCTGCCGACGGGCTCCCCTCGTAGTTGCTCATTCTGTGGAGTCATCCAGCCCAGGCAGTTGGGCCTCAAGTTCCTCGATCTCTACTGGATCGTGATGAAGTGCTGATTCGATCGCTGTTTCGACCTGTTTGCCGGTTTCGAGATCCTCGCCGGTGACTTCAAGCCGGCCATCGGTCGTAATCCGAAACTCGACAGCCAGCGATGGCTCACCAGGCGGACGCGGCGGGATATCCCGAAGCACCGCACGGCCGATCTTTGTGGCGTCGGCTGTTGTCTCGCCTTCGCCCTGATAAACATGAATCTCGACGGAGGTCTGTTCCGGTTCAACAGTGCCGTACCCCTCTTTTCGGGTGGAGGTTGGAATCTGTTCGTCCTGTTCGATGATGTGATCAATGGTGCCATCGGCAAGCCGAACGCCAAACGGTTGGGGGACAACATCAATCAACACGATATCGTCGGTCTCGCCGGGCAGCAGTGCTGAGGCATCGGCCCCGTCGCTGTCGATGATCTCCGCCTGAATCGCCGCCCCAAGCGCGACGGCCTCTTCGGGGTTGATCTGCAGCGAGACCTCCTGTTCGAAGTAGTCACTCACCAGCTCCTGGATATGTGGCATTCGCACTGAGCCACCCGCGAGTAAAACGGTATCCACATCGCTTGGCTCGCTGTCGGCACGGTCGAAGATATCGTCAAGTGGATCAGTTGTTGCAGCCGCCAGATCAGCCGTGCGCTGCTCGAACGCCTCTCGCGTTAGCTCCGCGCTGAAACTGTAGGACTGCTCGGGGACGACAAACGGAACACTCACCTCGGTTTCGGTGAGATCAGAGAGGCGGTGTTTCGCGGCTTTTGCCTCCTCTCGAATGCGAGCCAGCTGTTCGGCGTTATCGCTGCAGTCAACGCCGGTGTCGGCACGGATCTGATCAAGTATCCACTCAACAATCCGTTCCGTCCAGTCGCTGCCGCCGAGTTGGTTGTTGCCGGCGGTATGCAGTGTCTCGACGCTGTTGAGTTCGTAATCGATATCGACAAGCGTGGCATCGAAGGTGCCGCCGCCAAGATCATACACAAAGGCGAGTTCGGACGCCCCAGAGCCGAGTTTCTGTTCATGCAACCCGTAGGCGAGACAGGCCGCACTCGGCTCTGGAAGCAGCCGTTTGACATCCAGCCCAGCGATCTCGCCGGCTGATTCGGTTGCAGTGCGTTTTGTGTCATCGAAATACGCCGGAACGGTGATCACCGCGCTGTCGACCTCACGGCCCAGTTCCGTCTCGGCGTCGGCGATGACGCGTTCGAGAATCAACGCCGAGATCTGTTCAGGGAGATACTCCTCGCCGGCGACCGACAGCGGTTCCTCACTGCCCATCTCGCGTTTGATTTCGGTGACGGTGCGGTCAGGGTGCTGAATCGCCTGATTCGCCGCGGTTTGGCCGACGTTGACCGTTTCATCCGCACCAAACTGGACGACCGAGGGGATCACCGACTCGCCGCTGTTGCCGACAGTCACCATCTCCGGATCGCCGCCAGCAACGTAGGCGACCGCGCTGCGTGTTGTCCCCAGATCGATCCCAACAGTGTAGCCGCCATCCATACTGCTACCGTGGGTGGCTCCACACATAAGCGATTAGGTCGGCAGCGTCAATTCGCGCCGCTTAAACAGCCGACCTCAATAGAATAGGGTAATGACTGGGTCGCGCGAGTTCTGTCCAGCCTGTGGTGAGTCAGTCGCCGAGCGGGAGGCACCACGACCAGGCTCGCCACGGGATGACAGCGAGGCCCTCTGTGATCGCTGTTATTTCGAGGCATTCGATTTCATTGACGCGCCCGAGCGTGTGAACGTGACCGTGTGTAACCAGTGTGGCGCGGTTAAACGCGGCAATCAGTGGGTCGATCTCGGGGCCGAGGATTACACTGATGTCGCTATTGATGCCGTCACCGACGCGTTGTCGGTGCATATCAATGCCGAAAACGTCGAATGGGGTGTCGAGCCAGAGCAGGTCGATGAGACAACGATCCGGATGCACTGCCGGTTCTCAGGCGTTGTCCGCGACACCCATCTCGAAGAGGAGCTGGTTGTGCCTGTCCGGATCGGAAACGAAGTCTGTGATCGGTGTAGCCGGATCAACGGTGGCTACTACGCCAGCATCGTCCAAATCCGCGCAGCAGGCCGAGAGCCAACCGATGAGGAGGCCACCGAGGCCGTCGAAATCGCCGAATCCTACGTTGCTGAGAAGGCCGCCGAGGGCGACCGCGAGGCGTTTATCAGCGAGATCAACACCGAAAACACAGCCGGCCCAAACATCAAGCTCTCGACAAACAAGCTCGGCCAGGCGGTCGCCAACCGCATTACTGACCGGTTTGGCGGAACTGTCAACGACCATCCAACGCTGGTAACCGAAGACAGCGACGGCAACGAGGTCTACCGAGTCACCTTCGTCGCTCGGCTGCCGAAATACACCGCTGGCGACGTGGTCGATCCCAACGACGGTGATGGGCCGGTGCTTGTCACCAGCACGCACAACAAGCTATCCGGAACGCGGCTCGCAACTGGCGATCCCTACGCAATCAGCGGTCAAAATGGGGAGTTTCCGGCTGTTGAGCGGGTTGGCCACCACCGCGATGCAGTCGAAACAACGGTCGTCGCAGTCGAAGATGAGCACTCGATCCAACTGCTTGATCCCGAAACCTACGAGGCAAAAACGGTTGCCCGCCCTGAGTTCGTTGATGCAAAAAAAGAGATGCTGCCAGTGCTCAAAGACGGCACGGAGTTGTATATTGTGCCTGAGGCATACTGAATCAGCACGATATCCGGAAGTATACTGACTCGGCGTATATCGCCTGAAGCAGACAAAACCGAGCTACTGCGTTGGCGCGTCGGGTGCGAGTTGATGAAACGTATTGCGGAGTGTGACGGGGGTGACAGAGGCAATATCAGCAGCCTCCTGCTGGGTGACCGAAACATCCTGCTCTTTGGCTGCGGTATAGAGACAGGCGGCAGCAATCCCACTCGGATTCCGCCCGTTGGCGATGCCCTCCTGTTTCGTTCGCTCGACTAACTCACGAGCGCGTCGCTGAATGGCAGCCGAGAGATCAAGTTCGGTCGCATACCGCGGCAGATACTCCGCCGGACTGGTCGGCCCAACCGGCAGTCCCAGCTCACGGTTGAGCGCGTCGTAAGCTGCCTGAAACTCCCCGCGGTCAGCTTTTGCGGTGGTGACCATCTCCTCGACTGTCCGAGAGAGGGATTCGACCCGGCAGGCAGCATACACACAGGCGACCGCAAACCCCTCGATTGATCGGCCACGCAGCAGGCTTTCGGACTGGGCTGACCGAAACAGCGAGCAGGCGTGGTCGCGGACGCGCTCCGGGAGGGACTCCTCGCTGCTGAGGCGGCGAATCTCGGTGAAGCCGTAGACCTGATTCCGGTCGCGCTTGCTTGGAATCCGCGCCCGGTTGTGTTGGCGTCGCAACCGGATGAACTGCCGGCGACGCGCTTCGCTGAGATCGCTGTCGTAGCCGATCTCTGTCGAGAGCCCGCGGTCGTGACGGGCGTCGGTCAGCGGCGCGCCGGTGCGTTCGGGATTTGTCTGGCTGTCGGAAAACGATCGCCACTCCGGCCCCCGGTCGATGCGGTCGCTATCGATAACAAGCCCGCAGTCGACACAAACCGTTTCGTCATCTTCGGTGCGTAGCTCTCCGTCACACTCAGGACATGTTTGGGTAGCTGCCGTCATTCGTACTTAGTGACATAAGCAGCCAGTGGAAAAAGGTTTTAATAATTCCCAAAATTCGTGATGATACGCTATTTTTTATTGGATAATGGTGGCAAGGTGTGAGACTCAAAATTTTGTATCGCATTCAGCTCCAGTGGCCTGATCAGCTGCCGACAGTCGGGTTAGGTTTCGGCAGCGACTGCATCCTGGATCGAATCAAGCTCGTCATCCGAGAGGTCGGGCCGGTCGGGTGAAACAGCATGGATCGGCCGCCCGCCGTCGCCATCAAACCGCGGGATGATGTGGACGTGAACGTGGGGTACCTCTTGGCCAGCGGATTCACCGTTGTTGATTCCAACCGTGGTTGCATCAGCATCAACAGCCTGCTCAATCGCTGGCGTAAGTGTGTGGACAACGCTGAACACATCGCTGGCAATGTCAGCCGGCATGTCGTCCAGTCGCTCGTAGGGGTCTTTCGGGATAACAAGCGTATGGCCGCGAGCCAGGGGGTTGGCGTCGAGAAACGCCAGTGTGGTCTCGGTCTCATGGACAGTGCGGGCTGGGATATCGCCGGCAACGATCTGTTCGAAGATTGTCGGCATAGCTGAGGGTTGTGGGGGCGACCTCAAGAAGGTTGAGGCAGCGTTCCAGCAGTCGTCACGTCTCAGCCCGCCAACGTGCCAGCAGTCATCGTTTTGTCTAATCCAGCAGTGCGTCTGCAATCGCGGGTGCAGCACTGACCTCGCTGACAGCACACTCGATGGTATCAGTCCCAATCACGCGCTCAACGCCAGCAGCCGCGAGTTTCGTGCGGGCAGCCCCAGCCAAGACTGGGTGGATACAGCAGGCGTAGATCCGGTCGGCTCCACGCTCATTGAGTACCTCGATTGCCCCGCTCATCGTGCCGCCGGTTGCGATGATGTCGTCGACAACAACGATATCTCGATCTGCCACCGGAGCATCACTCGGCGTCAGCTCAATCTCGCCGGTGTCATAATCCCGCTCTTTGGTGAAGTAGTCGACCTCGCCGTCGCCGTAGGCATCTCGCGTGGTTTCGGCCAGTGCGGTCGCACTCCCATCAGGCGCGATAAACAGCGGCTCGGCGAGTGCCGGCAACGGGTTGGCCAACTCGCCAGCAGCACTGACAAGCGTCGTCGGCACCGAGAAGAACTCCGCAACAGCCGACTCATGCGGATCAACCAACACGGCCTGATCTGTCCCGGTGCTGATTGCCCGCGCCATTGCTCGCGCAGAGATGGGCTGGCCGGATTTGAACGCCGCATCCTGGCGGCTGTAGCCGAGATACGGGATTACTGTCGTCACGCTGGTCGCGCCAGCCTCGCGGACAGCATCCTGTAGCTGGAGCAGCTCAATGTGAGCACTGTCTGTAATGGTCGAGGCAACGATGATCGCCTCGCTGTCTGCAAACTCGGGGACGGCAGCCAGCAACTCGCCGTCAGCAAACCGGTCGTAGCTCGGAACGGCCAGTGAGCCAACGCCAGCACTCGCTAGCGACGCTGCCAGCGACTGGGAGCTTTCGGCCGGGACGATTGTGGGCATACGAGTGCTATTTCCGTCCCCCCTAAACCACGTTTCGGTGTGTGTCGCTCAACCGGGGTGGTCGCTCGAATCGCTGTCACCGGCAACAGCGATGGCTGAAACGCCAGCCAGTCCAAGTCGCTGGTGTCGCCAGCCGTCGCCAGCGGTAACACAGAGCGTGCCGGCCTGGGTTGCGGCAGCGCGAATCCCACTGCCGTAAGCGATAGTAACGACATCTTCGGTAACTGGCAACTCGTCACGCTCCCACCCGTCGCCGACAGTGCTGTAGAGCCCATCCGCGCCGAGAAGCGAGTGGTGATCGTGGCCATCGCTGGCGACCCGATCAGTGGGCTGCTCGTAGCTTGAGACCCAGCCGTTGGCAAGACGGAACAGTCCCTCACGCGTTGCCGCCAGCGGGACGCCGTGGCCGGCGACATCGGCAGCCGCGTCAAGGCCGACGTGGGTGAGGCCGCCGTCATTGAGGCGGTAGACGCCGTCAGCAGCCGCAATCAACCCGCCGTCGATTGCGCGCACGCCACCAGTCGAGCCGACGACTGTCCACGGTTCGGTGAGGTCTGTCGTGTGGGCAACGGCTTCGCCACCTCCAACAAGCAGCCCCTGCGGCCCGATGCCAACAGCCGCATACGATTCAACTGGAACCTCGACTGCCGACAGCGACACCGTTGGCGTCTCCGCTGTCTCCTCGATCTGCCCGACGAGCACCGACTCATTGGTAGCGACAATCAGCTCACGGCCCCAGACAGCGAGATCAGTCACGCTCTGTCGGTGTTGGAGACCGAAGGTGCCGATCTGTGCACCCGAAACAGTGGCGACGACGAGGCCTGTCTCAGTCCCGACCAACACCTCGGTAACACCGGTTTTTGTCCCAAAGACACGCTTTTCGGAGAGCGTCTGCATACCGGCTCTCCTTGCGCGAGCGATAAAAACCCAGTTGAGAGCCAGACAGCGAAAGTGAACAACGTTATGGCCGACCCCTCGTAAGGGGTGGGCATGAATCGGTACGAGATGCGGATTGCAGCGCGGTGTGGTCGACTGGCAGTCTCGCCGTGGAGGGGTCGCTGATGCGCGTTGTTGCCAAATTCGGTGGCACAAGCCTCGGCAACGGCGAGCGGATCAACCGTGCGGCAGACTCAATCGCCGCCGCCGTCGAATCCGGCCACCAGATCGCTGTCGTCGCCAGCGCGATGGGCTCGACCACTGACGATCTGCTTGATGATATCGAGTTCGACGTGTCCGACTCGGATCGCGCCGAAATCGTCTCGATGGGTGAACGAACCAGTGTGCGGATGCTCAAAGCCGCCTTGGCTTCCCGCGGGATTGAGGCGCTCTTCTTAGAGCCGGGCAGCGACGAGTGGCCGATTATCACCAACGACCGCGGTGAGGTCGATGTCGAGGCGACAAAGGAACGCGCACTGGCACTTGCGGAAAAACTCGATGGCGTCGTCCCTGTTATCACCGGGTTTTTGGCTCAAAATGAGTCGGGCGATATCACCACCCTCGGTCGTGGTGGCTCCGATACGACGGCGGTCATGCTCGGTAACTATATGCAGGCCGACGAGGTCGTCATCGTTACCGACGTTGAGGGTGTGATGACCGGCGATCCCCGCGTTGTCGAAGGCGCGAGAAATGTGGGCCGAATCTCGGTTGACGAACTCCGGAATCTCTCCTTCCGCGGCGCGGAGGTCGTCGCTCCCAGCGCGCTGTCATACAAGGACGAACATCTCGGGGTTCGGGTCGTCCACTACCAACACGGTGATCTGCTGACCGGTGGCACCCAGATCGAAGGCGAGTTCGAGAATCTCATCGATATGCAAGAACAGCGACTCGCCTGCCTGACCGTCGCTGGCCGCTCGATCCGCAACAGTCCGGGGATTCTCGCCGAGCTATCGGATGCACTGCGCAACGCTGAGATCAACATCGATGCCGTCGCCAGCGGGATGGACTCGATTACATTCTACATCAACAGCGATATCGCTGACGAAGCCGAACCGGTGTTGCACGAACAGGTCGTCAGCGGCAACACCCTCTCCAGTGTGACTGTCGAAGACGATATCGCAGTCATCCGTGTGACCGGTGGCGAGCTCCCGAACCGCCCCGGCGTCATTCAGGCCGTGTTGACACCGATTGCCGATGCAGGGATCAACCTCCATGATGTGATTACGAGTGCGACCTCTGTCGCCCTCTTTGTTGCGTGGGACGACCGCGAAGAGACACTCGAAATTGTCCAACGCGAAGTGTAGCCGACGCTTGGTCGCTGACACAACGCTTACCCGATGTGGAACCGAACAGCAAGCTATGACTGATGCCGACGAGTCTAACCACTCATTCTCTGCGGGCCAGGGTGTCGACGAGGAGTACGAGGAGTTCACCCTGGATCCGACTGAGTTGGGTGTCGATCCCACACAGGTCGATCCAGTTGACTCCCATGTGCTGACTGATCTCCTCGATGAACACAACGTCTCTGCCGAACAGGTTGACGTCCAGGAGCTCATCGACGTGGGGCTGTCCTACATGGAGATCAACCGCTTCGAGGAGGCCACCGCAGCGTTTGAACGCGCCGCCCGGTTCGCAGAGGAAGACTCACTCGATGCCCAGGAGGCATGGGTAAACAAAGGCGTCGCCCACGGCCAACTGGAGGAGTACGACGAGGCAATTGGCGCGTATCAGGAGGCGTTGCGGATTGATGAGGAGTCCGAACACGCAGCCAGCGCGGAGACGAATCTCGCCTACGCGCTGTGGGAGTTCGGCCGCACTGAGGAGGCACTGGAACACGCTGAACGCGCCGTCGAGATCGACCCGCGGTTCCCGCAGGCGTGGTACAACCGCGGCTTCTTCCTCAGCGAGCGTGGGCTGACCGAAGACGCACTCAACGCCTTCGATAACGCAATCCGGCTTGGCATGCGCAACGCCGAGGTGCTCGAAGCTAAAGCGCGCGCACTCGAAGAGATGGGCCGGCATGAGGAGGCCGAAGCGGTCATCGACCAGGCTGATGAGTTGCGGGCAGATGCGGAATCTGAGCTGACAGAGGAGTTCTGAATGCTACTTGCCGAACGCGAGACTGCAGAGGGGCTGTTGGTGTCGGTCTGTGATGAGGCCTGTCTCGGAGAGACGTATGACGACGGCGATATCTCGCTGGATGTCACCGAGGAGTTTTACGCTGCCGAGGCCCGTGAGGCCGACGCCGACAGCGTTGTTGAGGCACTCCAGCGAGCCAGCGTTGCCAACATCGTTGGCAGCGAATCAGTCGCTGTCGCTGTTGAGGCAGGACTGGTTGAGGAAGACCGCGTCATGGAGATCGCAGACACCAAACACGCCCAACTGTTGTGGATCTGAGGCAGAATGTTCAACTCACCGGGTACACCAACCGAGAGCTGAAACTGATTTTCATTGCGTGAGGCTGTAGCAACCGAAGATGTGTTACCCACGGGGAGCCAACAAAGATCAATGAGTACGCAGCAACCCTACCCCATCGATGTCGAGGCAATCCGGGCTGATTTTCCGGTGCTTGACCGCAATCTCGGCGGCGACGCGACCGCGCCAGGAGAGAGCGACGGCGACACCGAACCGCTGGTGTATCTAGACAACGGTGCCACAAGCCAGACGCCAGAGGCCGTTGTCGAGAGTATCGTCGACTACTACTACGGCTACAACGCCAACGTCCACCGCGGCATCCACCAGTTGAGTCAGGAGGCAAGCGTCGCCTACGAGGAGGCCCACGACCGCGTGGCGGAGTTCATCGGAGCCGATGGCCGCGAGGAGATCATCTTCGTCAAAAACACCACCGAAGCGATGAACCTCGTCGCCTACGCGTGGGGGTTGGCCGAGCTCGAAGCGGGCGATTCGGTCGTCACCACGCAGATGGAACACCACGCCTCGCTGGTGACCTGGCAGCAGATCTGTAAGCGAACCGGCGCGGAGATCCGGTTTATCGAGATCGACGACGAGGGGCGGCTGGATATGGAACACGCCGCGGAGTTGATCGATGACTCAACAAAGCTCGTCTCGCTCGTCCACGTCTCAAACACGCTTGGGACGATCAACCCGGTCTCGGAGATCACCGAGATGGCCCACGAGGTCGATGCCTACGCCTTTGTTGACGGCGCGCAGGCAGTGCCAACGCGACCGGTTGATGTGAGCGAGATCGACGCTGATTTCTATGCGTTTTCGGGCCACAAGATGCTCGGCCCGACGGGGATCGGCGTGCTGTACGGCAAAGAGCATCTCCTCGAATCAATGCAGCCGTATCTCTACGGTGGCGATATGATTCGGAAAGTCACCTACGAGGACTCAACCTGGGAAGAGCTGCCCTGGAAGTTTGAGGCTGGCACACCGAGTATCGCACAGGCAGTCGCACTTGATACAGCCATCGACTATCTGGAGGATATCGGGATGGAGAACGTCAAAGCCCATGAGGATCTGTTGGCCGAGTACGCCTACGAGCAGCTCTCTGCCTACGACGATGTGACAATCTACGGGCCGCCGGGCGACGACCGCGGTGGGCTTGTCTCGTTCAATCTCGACAGCGTCCACGCTCACGACCTCTCAAGCATCCTCAACGATCACGCCGTGGCGATCCGCGCTGGCGACCACTGTACCCAGCCGCTGCACGACACACTCGGGGCGGCAGCGACCGCCAGAGCCTCATTCTACGTGTACAACACCCGCGAAGAGATAGACGCCTTGGTCGAGGCTGTCGACAGCGCGCGTGAGCTGTTTGCGTAGCTGACTTCTCGCCGCAGTGCCCGTCTCAGCGTCGGTGTTGATCCAAAGCGGCGTTTGCAATCGCCTCGTAGCTGCTGTCGAACTCAAACTTGGCCTGCTTGATCTCGTCGATACCGAATGTGACCTCAACTGAAGCGGCACCCGTTTATTCCTTGATGTCGGCGATTAGTCGTCGGCTCATCTTACCAGCCTCCAAGGAGATAGCCCGCCTCGCGGTGGCTCACGGTGTCGTCGGCTGCAAGCGCGGGTTCGATCACCTGCGTCCACCAGACAGCCTCATCCACCCCAAGCGAATGATCGGCGTAGACGGCAGCAATCAGTGCGGATTTCGTCGCTGGCCCCGCCGCGATGAGCTGCTCCAACACCGCATCGTAAGCTGTCTCGGCATCGCTCAGCGCGACGCCTTGGGGGAGTTGGTCGTGATCAATCGGCTGGAACAGCGGTTCGTCGGTCGATTCGATGGCGTCGACGGCAACTGAGGTGCCTTCAGCAGCCTCAGCATCAAGCACTACCTGTACCAACTGTTTCGCGGCGGCGACGCTTTCGGCCTCAGCAGCTTCAAGCTCTGCTGCTTCAACAGTATGAACAAACGCGGTGAGTGCTGCCCGGTCAATGGACTCGGTATGTTCGCCCCAGAGAACGGGTTCCTCACCAGCGTCTTCCGAGACGGCCCTGGGTTGTTGACTATTCATTCCTTTTCGAGTTAATTTCTTGTAGATTATATCGTCCGAAGCGGTAAGTATTCTCGGCTAATGTCTACGGTACGTGTTAAAATGTCCTAGTATAGTTTAACTCGTCAACTTGAGCAGCATGCGGTGCTGCTGTGATCGATACCCGTCGGTGCTGCATGTGATGCATGAAGAGAAACGGCCATGAGTTGGCCGACGACAGCCTCACCGCGGTTTGTTACAGGATGTACGATTCGTCTGCGTCAATGTTGCGCGGCGCCTCCACCGACTTGAACGAGCTTCCGCCGGCTGGAGCCTGCACAACGAACGTCAGCCGATCCGACTCATCAAGTTCGTTGAGATCGTCCGCAACCGAATCATCGGTCAGATCGAAGTTGGCTCTAACTCGGTCACCTTGCTCACCAAGGGTTGGATTATCCTCGCTGAGACCATCACTGACGGCCTGAATGACTGTGTAATCGACGAAGTCGCCACCTTCCGCGCCACCAGACACGACAGTTGCATTGCCGTTTGTCTCGATGGTATACGTCGCCTCGGTCAGGTTGACTCCATCTGCGCCTGAGGCGAGTCGAAGACTCGCGTTAACCTCGTCGATCTGAGCGTCACCGTCGGCTTGACCAATCACGGAGTCGATTTTGACGATTTCGCTGACTTCGGCAGTCGTCTCTTCGCCTGTTTGTTGTGCCTGTGCTTGCAGGAGGCCAGCGGTGTTGATCAGAACACCTGCGGCAATTGCTGCCACAAGAACCATCGCGATGAACACGATGAGTGTCCCGATCCCCACCTGACCTCGGGTTTCAGTGTCGAACATGGTCCAGTGTACTCCCACACCCACTGCCTGCCTGGGTGGTGATACTCATGGACATAGATACGAGGAAAGCTGTGGCGGTTCAAGAGCTTTGAGTGCTGAGAGAGCAGCATCTTGTAGCTCATCAAGATCTTCAAACAACCGATTCCCAAGTGCTTGATTGAGTTTTCGCCAGCACTCTTCCGTGGGGTTCAGCTCCGGTGAACCCCGCGGAAGGTAACACAGTTCAATTGGTGTATCTTCCGCGAAGTCTTGCACTTTGTTCGCCGTAAAATACGATGCATTATCTAATACCACGCAGATTTTCTCGCCGAATTTTTGCTGGAGAGCATCTAGCAGCCGAATTGTTGTGTCGCTGTTAAAATTCACTTCACACGGCAGAAAGAACGTTTCACCAGCATCGCTCACTGCACCAAGTAGCTTGATGCTTTCCCACTTGCCCGTCACTGGCAGTGACGGGCGTTCATCTTCGGGAAACCATGCATAAATCAGTGTTGAGAGAACCTGACGCGTCTGATCTATGGTCAAGATTGTGTACTCGTCGTCCAAATTGTCGCGCTTTTTTTGAACCCTTCCTGCCACGCTTCTTGCGCACGTTCATCGGACTTGAAATACTCTGGCCGGGCTTTTTTCCAAGACATACCGGCCTCAGACATCAACCGCCGGACGTGGCGCTCACAGTATCCTACATCGAATTCTTCACGAAGATAGTAACGTGCGAGCGGGACAGACCATGCAGGAGCATCAATCCCGACCTCTTCGGGCGGTTCATTGAGAGCCTCAACAAACAGCTCATGCTCTTGTTCTGTGAGTTCAGCTGATCTTCCTGCGCGTTGTTCATCGTAGACAACTTCCTCGAACGGCTCTTCATCGAGCCGTTCGAGTCGTTGGAACCATTTTGAGGCCCAACTACTCGAAAATCCATACATTTCGGCTGCTCCTTTCTGGGTGAGGTCGTCAATCTCTTTGAACGCGAGTGCTGCCATCAGTCGCTTTACTGCGTCTCCTTCGTCAACTTTAGCCAATGTTTCCCGGAGCTCATCGGCAGAGACGTTTTCTAAATTTGCCATGCAGAGACTAATGGCTCTAGATACACGTATCTTTAGCCTTCAGTATGAGATACTCGAAACGAGATGGAAGAGACATATAATGATTTTGTGCTAATTATCTATTTTGAAAATTTATGAAGTCAGTAAATGTCATGCAAGTATATTTGCTGAGTAGCATCGATTTCGTCTGGTAGAATGTTAGGGACTGTCGATTTGTGCATCCCGAAAAGGGAGTACACTGGGGTTTCCCCCGTTACAGCGCTGAACGGTTCGCGCCTGTAATCGGACTATGGATCACAGGCGGCACGTGAAACTTATTGGATTGGTAGTATAAATTGAACGGTTATATTATTGAATTTGATAACTTAAGATATGGTGAGATCGGTTCGCCTAATTATAATCCCGCCACCGATACCCACACTCGGTACATTTGAAAAACCGCGTCGGTGGCTCGTCAGCACTGCCGGTCTGTTTGATCGTATACCATGCTTTGCCGTTGCCACACTCCTCACAGGTCAAGTCGTTGTCGGTCGGTTTCCCCTCGAACTGTTCATCCTCGCTGGTCTCGATGAGTTCGTCGCCACTCTGTTCGGTTGTTGAGACGAACTCCTCGGCTAAGGAATCATCGCGGTCGGCGGTTGTCTCACAGTCCTCGTTCGTACAGACCATTGCGTCGCCGTCGGCGACCATCATCGCGCCGCAGTCATCGCAAAACTGCATACGCCGGTTACTGGCTGCGACGGTATAATTTCACTGACCGCGCTATCTGATTTTGCGGACGTTGCTCAGATCGTAGCCGCGGTCGTGGAGTTCGCTCTCGAATTGGGCGATGTTCTCGCGCTCGAGGCGAGAGAGCGCGCCGCGGAGTTCACGCACATCTAACACGCGGGCGCGCTCGGAGCCGCCGGTTTCCCAGCCAAACCGAAGCGTGCCGGTAGCAGCCGCCGAGAGCCGACCCAGCTGCGTCTCCGTGACCGCCTCGCTATCAGCAATGAGCAACACAAGCCCGCCCCAGTCCGCAGCCGCACGGGTCAGCCCCTGTACGAGTCGAGTGGCGTCATCCCAACTGAGGGCTGTCTCCGGCAGCGTCGCCAGATCCGTAATCGCATCAAGCACAACGAGATTGCCTGCGGCGTTCGCACTCAGAAACTCGCGGAGCTCGGGAAGTAGGGCTGTTGGCTCGGATTGCTCCGCGGTGGCGGGGTAATCGAATGGATCACTCGCGCCATCGCTGCCAGCGTCCGTCTCGGCTGTCGTCACCCTGTCGCTCGGATCGCCCTCGGCATCAGCGGCTGCCTCGCCGTTTGCTGTCGATCCCTCGGTGTTAACTGTCGATTGCTCATCGCTGGCTGCCGCTTCAGCCGCGGGATCGTCACTCGCTTCGGCGGCGGTCGACTCCTCCGGCAGCGGCGACGGCGTTGCCGACGACTCATCCAGATACCACGCTGGCGGCACATCGGTATGGCTGAAATACTGCGGTGAGAGATCGTGGTACTCGATGGTCTGGCTCGCACTAGCGGCGATTTCCTCGCTGACTGTCTCTCGAAGCGTCGCTTCGACTGAGCCGTGGGTTGCCGCAAGACAGCAGTATTGGACGGCGGCAGGCACAATCACGTCGCCCGCTTTCATCCCCCGATAGTAGCGCTCGAATCGCTCGTTGTCGGCGGTTGCCAGCGCGTTCATCGCCGCGCTGGTGTGGGCGAATTTGCGGCCCCCCGCGCCGGGTTCGGTGGCAAGCACGACGACGCTGCCGGCCGGCACTCCGCCATCAAGCACCGAGTCCAGCCGCGAGACACCGAACGGAATATCGACCATGTCGGTCGGTCGCGCTACGGCTGCTTAGCCGTTACGTCGAGTGGCTCACCATCGACGCGCGCGCCAGTGTTGCGGCCAGCAACAACACGTACCTCGCCGTCGATATCGGCTGCCGCAAGCGCGTCGTGGCCCGCCTCGCGGGCAGCGTCGCTGTGTGCAACGTCGGTAATACCGTAGACGGTCGGCCCCCACGAGGACTGGCCGGCTCCGTAGATTGCCGGATTCGAGGCCAGTGATTCGACCAACTCCCCAACCGGCGGTCGGTAGACACCACCCTGTTCGTCAGTGTACCACGCCCCGTTGAGTCGGCCGATCTCGGCGACAGCACTCCCGAATCGGTCGACGCTGCCGGCCGCAATCGCTGGCAACACCCGGCGAGTGATCAGCCCCGAAATGCGGTTGGCAAGCGCTGGCTCAGCGCGCTCAATGGCGGCGCGGATGCTCTCGTCTTCGAGATCACCACTGCGGCCAGGCTCGGTATCGGGGACGACAAGTAGGAATCGCCACTCGTCAGGAATGGGGTGTCGCGCAGTCACCGGTGGCACTGTCCAAGAGCCATCCGTTGGTCGATCAGTGGTAAACCGCGCTGTTGGGTGGCCACCATCGAGAATGAAGCCACCCTGCTCAAAGGCGGCGACGCCGACGCCTGACCGGCCACCGCGACCCAAGACGGGTGCGATTGCTCTGAGATCAACATGGTTGTCGTGGGCGTTTGCCACCGCGGTTGTGACCGCGAGTGCCTGTTGGGTGCCGCTGCCAAGCCCAACGTGGGCCGGCAGCGTTGTCTCGGCCGACAGCGAGACCCCATCGACACCAAGCAGTTCGCAGACGGTTTCGGTGAGATCAGCCAACTCCGGTGGAGCCTCAATCGTCGACGACGGGGTCGCCATCACCGACACCTGTGGCTCAGCGAGTGCGACCCCAAGCGCGCCGTAGAGCCGGCTGTGAGACAGCGAGAGATTGTTGAAGCCGAAATGGAGCCGTCCGCCAACGGCAACCCGAGTCATATACCCGATTTGAGGGCATATGGTATTCCCGTTTCGGCAGCGGCAGCGACCGAGGGTACCCGGTGCCATCGAAACCGTTTTGATGAAACCTCGCTCACAGTCAGTATGCCGACCGAACCCAACACGAGATACGACCCCACACTGGGGCGGAAGTTCATTTTCGTCACCGGCGGTGTGATGTCCGGGCTCGGGAAGGGAATTACCGCTGCGAGCACGGGCCGGCTGCTGTCGAATGCCGGGTTTGATGTGACCGCAGTCAAGGTCGATCCCTACCTGAACGTCGACGCCGGGACGATGAATCCCTACGAACACGGCGAGGTGTACGTCCTCAAAGACGGTGGCGAGGTCGATCTGGATCTCGGGAACTACGAGCGGTTCCTCGGGATCGATATGACCTCTGACCACAACGTAACGACGGGCAAAACCTACCAGAGCGTGATCGAGGCCGAACGCGCTGGCGATTACCTCGGCAAAACTGTCCAGATCATCCCGCATGTCACCGACGATATCAAACGCCGCATCCGCGAGGCAGCCGCGGGCACAGATGTCTGTATTGTCGAGATCGGTGGCACCGTCGGCGATATCGAATCAATGCCGTTTCTGGAAGCCCTCCGGCAGTTCGCCAGCGAGGAACACGACGAGGATCTACTCTTTATGCATGTCACGCTCGTCCCCAACTCGATGAACGGCGAGCAAAAAACCAAACCAACCCAACACAGCGTGAAGGAGCTTCGCTCGATTGGGCTGCAGCCAGATATTTTGGTCGGACGCAACGAGGAGCGACTCGCCGAGAAGACAAAAGCAAAGATCGCCCGCTTCTGTGATGTTGAAACCGAGGCCGTCTTCTCAAATCCGGATGTCGATGATATCTACAAAGTCCCGCTGATGGTCGAAGATGAGGGGCTTGATGAGTACGTCATGGATCGGCTGGCGATCACTGAGGAGGCAGTTCCGAAAGTCAACCGCTCCCAACGCTGGCGAGAGCTTGTAACCCGCGACCGAAGCGGGACAGTCGAGATTGCCCTGGTCGGCAAATACGGGCTTGAGGATGCCTACATGTCGATCCATGAAGCCCTGAAACACGCCGGGATCAAACGGAAAACCGACGTGGAGGTGCTGTGGGTCGATGCCGACGAGATGGATGAAAAACACGCTGATCGCATCGAAGCCGCCGACGGGATTATCGTCCCTGGCGGCTTCGGCGCTCGCGGTGCAGAAGGCAAGATCGAAGCTGTCCACCACGCCCGCCAGAAGGAAGTCCCGTTTCTTGGCCTCTGTCTCGGCTTTCAGATGGCCGTCATCGAACACGCACGTAACGTGTTAGGGCTTGCGGGCGCACACTCCGCCGAGATTGATTCGGAAACACCACATCCCGTGATTGACATTCTCCCAGAACAGAAGGAGATTGATGATATGGGCGGCACAATGCGGCTTGGCGCACACGAGACACAGATTGAGCCAGACACGTTGGCCGCCGAGATCTATCAGGCTGACTCCTGTACCGAACGCCATCGTCACCGGTATGAGGTCAACCCCGAGTATATCGAGCAGCTTGAATCCGAAAACCTCCGCTTCTCGGGTACCTCCGGTCGGCGGATGGAGATTCTGGAGCTGGAGGATCATCCCTTCTTTCTGGGAACGCAGTTCCACCCCGAGTTCCGCTCGCGGCCGGATCGCGCCAGCCCGCCGTTTGTCAGCTTCCTTGATGCAGTACTGGAGTACGCAGAGACAGCCGCAACAACCGACGACAGCGAAACAGAGGCGACAATATAATGGTCAACCCATCCGAGTTCATTGACGACGCAGTTGAATCGATCAGCGACCAGATTGGCGACGACAACGCGATTATCGCACTGTCAGGCGGCGTCGACTCCTCGGTCGCCGCCACGCTGGCCTACCGCGCGGTTGGCGAGCAGTTGACACCGGTCTATGTCGACACCGGCCTGATGCGGAAAGGCGAAACCGAACAGATCCGCGAGACGTTCTCCTTCATGGACAGCCTCCAGATCGTTGATGCCCGCGAGCGGTTTCTTGAGGCGCTGTCGGGCGTAACCGATCCCGAGGAGAAACGCAAGGCTATCGGTGAGCAGTTTATCCGCGAGTTCGAACGCGAGGCCAAAGCCACCGATGCCACACAGCTCGTCCAGGGAACGATCTACCCCGACCGCATCGAAAGTGAGGGCAACATCAAATCCCACCACAATGTCGGTGGGCTGCCTGATGTGGTCGATTTCGAGGGGATCGTTGAACCAGTGCGAGAGCTGTATAAAGACGAGGTCCGAGAGGTAGCCCGCGAACTCGATCTTGAAGCGATTATCTCCGAGCGCATGCCGTTTCCTGGCCCCGGGCTTGCCGTCCGGATTATCGGTGAGGTCACACCCGAAAAAGTCGAAATCGCCAGAGAGTCCTGCCATGTTGTCGAAGAGGAGTTAGAAGCCTACGAGCCATGGCAGGCCTTTGCCGCCGTGATCGGGAAAGCAACTGGCGTGAAGGGAGACAACCGCGTTCATGGCTGGGTTGTTGCCGTCCGATCAGTCGAGAGCCGCGACGGGATGACCGCCCGCGCCCAGGAGATTGACTGGCAGACACTGCAACGAATCCAAAGCCGCATCACCGGTGAAAACGAGAATGTCGCTCGCGTCGTCTACGACGTGACGCACAAACCGCCCGCGACCATCGAGTACGAATAAATGAGCCAGACAGCTATCGTCGCCGGCCCTGATCCCGAAGATCTCAGTGGCGAGCTCGAAGCCCAAGGGCTGAACGTCAGCCGGATCAACGGTGAGGTCTCTCATGTCGCACTCACTGAGGCGGGCGTTGCCGAGGCCCAACTGTTGGTGCTAACCGATGTGGCCGAAGCAACTGGTGTCGCCCTTGCCAAAGACGAAAATCCAGAGATACGAGCCGTCTTCTACAGTCCTGATGAGATTCCAGATTTCGTCAAAGGCCAGACTGATCTGGCGGTTGATCCCGCGCTGTTAGACGTCGATATCGTTGCCGAGGAGTTGGCTGCGGACACCTAACCCACAGCACTGAACTCTTCGAGTACTGATTCGGGAACCGGATTATCGTACACAAACGGCTCATTCTGACAAAGCTGTTCAAAATCGCGGTCAGTCGTCACGATCCGATCAACATCGGCCTCCCGCGCAAGTGCGATATAGAAACAGTCGTATACATCGTGATTTTTTGCCGCACTGATCTCATAGGCATCGAGTACTGTTTGGGCATCGCTGTCGAGGAACTCCATTGGGTGTGCCAGCAGAGAGGAGATCGCGTTGCGTGCAACAACCGTCTCGAAACCGAGATCTTCCAGCACCCACTGCACCCGAAGTGGGAGATAGCCAAACAGACAGAGTGTCTCCTCACCCCTGAGTGCTGGGCCGAGTGTCTCAGTGATATACGGGTGGCCGGGATGGTCGTCGATGAGCTGAATCGACAGTGCGTTGATATCAGGAAGAACGCTATCGGTCACCGAAAGTCGCCTCCCCCGAATCGCGGAACGCTTCCTCGCCCCACGCTTCGTCCCGAGTAAGGGTTTGTAGCTCAGGAATCTCCCGAACCAGACGGATATCACCATTCTCTCGCAACACAGTAAACTCAACGCCGCCCTCAAGTTGGAGATCCTCGCGCAAAGATTTCGGAATCGTCAGCCGGCCACGGTCATTCAGTTCCGCAGTGCCGTACTGTTTTCCACCTTCGGATTGGTCTGTGGTTTCGCTCATCAAATCACCCGTATTGTATCCAACGGGTTCAATCACCATAGCATTTGGTGAGAAACGCGTTTAGACGCCGCGGCCCTGGAGTTTTTCTTCCTCATCAAGCATGGCGTTGGCCTGGCCACGCATTCCCTTGCCTGGGTTTTTGGCGATTTCTTTCAGCGTCTCGGGGTCGTCGTAGTTGTTGACCGCAGCAACGATTGATTCACCCATTGCGGCTGGGTTTTCCGCACCGAAGATGCCCGAGCCAACGAAGATACCGTCACAGCCGTGTTGCATCATCAACGCGGCGTCTGCGGGAGTGGCGATTCCACCGGCAGCAAAGTTGACAACAGGCAGCCGGCTCATCTCGGCGGTTTCATGAACCAGTTCGCGTGGCGCGCCGTGTTCGCGTGCCCACTCGTCGCGTTCCTCGTGGGCCATTCCTTCGAGTTTGCCGATTGCCCGTTGGATGTTGCGCTGGTGGGTCACAGCCTGATTCACGTCGCCCGTCCCTGCCTCGCCTTTCGTGCGGATCATCGCCGCGCCCTCGTCGATCCGACGAAGTGCCTCCGCAAGCGTTCGCGCCCCACAGACAAAGGGTGCGGTGAAGGCGGTTTTCTCGATGTGGTAGCGGTCGTCGGCCTGGGTGAGCACCTCGGATTCATCGATCATATCCGCGCCAGCGGCTTCCAGAATCTGTGCTTCGGCGGTGTGACCGATCCGGCATTTGCCCATCACCGGAATCGAGACCGCGTCGGCGATTGTTTCGAGGTCGCCGGGATCGGCCATCCGAGCAACGCCGCCGCGTTTGCGGATATCAGCCGGCACGGACTCCAGATGCATGACAGCCACAGCCCCGGCTTCCTCAGCGATTTCCGCCTGCTCGGTGTTGACGACATCCATGATGACGCCGCCTTTCTGCATCTGTGCGAACCCACGTTTCACCAGTGACGTGCCCCGGCGTAACGTCTCCAAATCAGTTGCATCCGACATACTATTCGTAGGGTTCGAACGCACTTAACGGGTGCTTTTTTGCGGATGTCGCATCCTCCCAGTCGGTGACAACGCCGACAGTCAGCACCAATCATCGGCTATTTATGGTTCGGCGACAGCTATCTGAGCAACCAACGCGCTGTTCCCGGACGAGAGCCGTGTGATCGCCGCAAACGGTCGGCTGCGGGCGGTTGCTTCCCTCCCGCGTTTCGATTGTGTCGCTGTGATTGCCGGATTCGCCCGTGGAGCCGTCCCGTTCGGACTACCTATGGAAATTGAAATTGCAACCGTTGGCGGCTACGAAGAGGTTGGGCGACAGATGACTGCAGTGCGGATGGACGACGAGATCGTCGTCTTCGATATGGGTCTCAACCTCTCGCAGGTACTGATTCACGACAACATCCAGACCGAGACGATGCACAGTCTGGATCTCATCGATATGGGCGCGATCCCTGATGACCGCGTCATGAGCGAACTCGATGGTGAGGTCACCGCAATCGTCCCCACCCACGGGCACCTCGATCACATCGGCGCGATTCCGAAACTCGCTCACCGGTATAACGCGCCTGTTGTGGCGACACCGTTTACCATTGAGTTGACCCGCGACCAGCTCGCTGATGAGGATAAGTTCGATGTCGATATCGATCTGCAGGTGATGAACGCTGGAGAGCGAATGCGCATCAGTGACCGCGTTGAGATGGAGTTTGTCAACGTCACCCACTCAACGATTGATGCAATCAATCCCGTGCTTCACACCCCGGAGGGCGCAATCGTCTATGGGCTGGACAAACGCATTGATGAGACACCGGTGCTTGGTGATCCCTTCGATATGGATCGGTTCCGTGAGATTGGCCGCGAAGGCGATGGTGTGTTGTGTTACATTGAGGACTGCACAAACGCCAACCAGAAAGGTCGAACACCGTCAGAGGCTGTGGCTCGCAAGGAGCTACACGACACGATGTTGAGCCTCGAAGATTACGACGGCGGGATCATCGCCACAACGTTTGCCAGCCACGTTGCCCGCGTTGCCAGCCTGCTTGAGTTTGCCGACGAGATTGGCCGCGAGCCGATTCTGCTCGGCCGGTCAATGGAGAAATACACCGGGACAGCGACCAAACTCGACGTTGATCTGCCGGATGAGATCAAAATGTACGGCCACCGCCGAGCAATCGATCAGAGCCTCGAACGGATCATGGAAGAGGGCAAAGAGAACTTCCTGCCGATTGTGACAGGCCACCAAGGCGAGCCACGCGCACTGCTGACACGGATGGGTCGCGGCGAGACAAACTTTGATTTCGACAACGGCGACAAGGTGCTGTTTTCGGCCGGCATTATTCCTGAGCCGACGAATGAGGGGAACCGCTATCAGTCTGAACGCCTCCTGAAAATGCAGGGTGCACGCATCTACGACGATATCCACGTCTCAGGCCACCTCAGTCAGGAGGGCCACTACCAGATGCTTGATGCACTCCAGCCACAGGAGTTGATTCCGGCCCACCAAGATTTGAAGGGGATCTCAGGCTATGTCGATACCGCCGGAGCCTTCGGATACGAGCCGGGCCGCGATCTGCATATCAGCCGAAACGGCAACATCATCCAGCTGACAGAGTAACAGCAGCTGCTTCCAACCGACTGAGTAACACCAGGTTGCCGTCGACCCGCGGCGCAACGTCACACCGACGCAAATATCCGTTGCTGTCTATCGGGTGGTTTGTTCAACCCACCGTTGTCCGCGACCCAGAGGTTTTGCACGACGGCCGTGAACTGCCGGTATGGAGGTTGTCTGCGTTGTCGGCCCCAGCGATAGCGGGAAAACGACGGTTATCGAGTCCTTGGCAGCCCGGCTTAGCGAGGATGGCTCAGTGGCGACGATCAAATCTATCCACCACGACATCGAGATCGACACCCCTGGGAAGGATACCCACCGGCACCGCATGGCGGGTGCTGACACCGTAGTCGGGCTAACGCCGACGCTCTCGTTTCAGATTACCCCTGGCGGGAAAGAAGCCGCAGCCAGCGAGACCGCACTGCTTGCCGAAACCGTTGATCGACTCCGCAGCGAGGGGTATGCGTATCTGCTTATCGAGGGGTTTCACAACTGTTCGTACCCGAAACTCATACTCGGCGACCGTGAGGATATCGAGCCACCAATCGCCCACCGGAGTTCGGTGGCGACGATAGATACTGAGGCGGTTGCAGCCGCAGTTATCGAGGGTTCGTTTGGCGAGTGAGTCGCCGCACAACAGCGAGTGTCCAAGAGAAAGCTTATGCCGGATGCCTCAAAAAAGGCGAGTGGAAGCCGGAACGGCAGCTGGGTAGGGGTACGTTGTTGCCGATTCCGGCCACACAATATAATTGGACTCAACTCGGTAGCGACAGGTATCTCGGCTCGGATCAAACTCGGCAGCCGCAGGTGTGTCGGTTCGGATCGCAGCTCAGTCGGCACTGAAGCTATATAGCCAGCTCTCCCATCTCGTTGTATGGGCGACAACAGCCGGTACTGTCGGCTCTGTGGCACGGAACTCCAACAGGGAGCCGTCGCCAGCGAGCAGCGTGCCTGCTGTCTCAACGCAACGACGATTGCGGGAATCTGTCCAACACATGGGCCGCTTGGACCGTTTTATGTTGCTGAAAGCAAAAGCGACGTTGGCCTGGAGTAGGGGCTGTCGAGTGGTTACGCGCCGTGGTATGCGTAATCGAAGAAGGCCACTTCGTGGCTGACTGTCCGATCAAAGAGCCGCGCAACGCGCTGTTGGCGACGATCCGAAAGCTGTGGGCCAACCGTATCGAGCTGTTCCTGCAGCCAGGTCACGAACTCAACAAAGCCTGGGTTGGCGTGGAGTTCGATCCACTCGTCGAAATAAAACTGGTCGGGGTTGCTCTCAGCCTCATCGGTTGCCCACGCGAGATAGATCCATTCAGCAGGCACAACAACAGCAAGCGTTTCCGCATACCCACCCTGTTCGCGGGCCGCACGCAGGAGATCAATAAAGGCCTCCGTCGTGTCGGCTGGGCTGTGGGTTTGCCACTCGGCTTCGGGCACATCAAGTGCCGCAAACGAGCGTTCGAAATAGTTGTCCTCCTCGTCGGTCACCACAGCAAGGAACTCGACGAACTGCCGTTTGGCGTCCATTGTCGGTGCCTCACCAACGGCGTTGCCGAAGACACCGACCAGCGTATCGAAGAAGGCGTAATCCTCCAGCAGATACCGTCGCATCGCCTCCTCGGCAAGCGTGCCAGCACCCAACTCCTGGGTGAACTGGTGGGTTGTGGCCGCCGTCCATCTCGGCTCGCTTCGCTCCCGAAGCCAGTCCGTGAAGCTGGCATCTGGGTTGGTCTGGCTGTAGGCAGCAAACGTCGCCGCCGTCGACTCGCTCACAGTCCCCACCCCTCTTCGGTGTAGGCCATCTCCCAGAAACGGTATTCCAGCTTTGCACTCATAAGAAACGCCTGCTCCATCGCATCGCGTTGCCCAGGGTATCGCTCCCAGCAATCATCAACGAACTCCCGGCCCCACGCCACATCCTCGCGGAACTCGTCGCTGGTGTAGGTCTCAATAAACGGAGTGTACTCATGTGTCTCTTCGGCTAACTCGGCCATGTGGTCGGCGATATCCAGATACCCCTGCATACAGGGGTAGAGTGCGGCAGCGATCTCGGCAATGCTTCCCTCGTATGCGGTTCGCAACAGGAAGTTGGTGTAGGCCACACAGGTCGGGGCTTTCTCGACGGCTTCGAGATCGGCCTGAGAGATGCCGTAGTCGGCCGCAAACGAGCGGTGGAGATCCATCTCGGTATCAAGAATGTTGTGGGCCACCCCGAGTAGCGCGGTCATCGTCTCCTCGTCGCGGGCTTTTGTGCCAGCGAGTGCCCACAGGCGGGCGTAATCCTGCAGGTAGCGATAATCCTGTTTTACCCAGTGTTCGAAGGCTGCTCGATCAAGGCTACCCTCGGCGAGTTCGACGACAAACGGGTGTTCTTTCTGTGCCTCCCAGATGTCGGCACCGGCTGCACAAAGCTGTTCGCTCCCAGTGGTCGTTGTCTCGGCGTTCGCCATACTCGCCATTGTGGTTGAATCCGAATATAACTTACTGATATAAGCGAGTTAATAGCTGAGTACTTGATAGCACTCTCTTATTGGATTGGTTCCCAACAGTACCAGCTTTCGACAACAATCAAGCAGATTAGGCAGTGTCCTCGTCAAGCTCTGTGAGCACTGTGTCGACGGCTTCGCCGACAGCATCGGTCTCTCGCTCGTGGTAGGCGATCACCATCCGATGGACGGCGAAATACGCGATGACAGCGGCGATGACGGCCAGAATGAGGTTGCCGACAAGCAGCCGGATCAGAATGTCGCTGCCGGTCGCCAGTGAGATATCTCTCGCATCAATCTCGGCCACAGCGACGCCATCAATCGGCCCAACCAGCAGAAAGCCAAGCGAGAGGCTAGCTGCGTAGACACCCCACTTGACAACGGGGTTGACGACAACAACCGAGGCAAAGATCGCAATTTTGTTCATCCAACTGAACAGCCGCACGAGAAGAAAGAAGACCAAAATCCCGCTTCCCAGCGTTGGCAACATCGTAATGAAAACGCCAATCGAGAAGCTCCGGGCAATCTCTTTCGGTGAGTGATCAGCATCGAATGACTCACGGAGTGCCGAGACAATTCGCGTCCGGTACTTCCTGAGTCGATGCCGAAGCCCGACTGCCATACCCATTGTACACTGATCGACAGCAAAGTAGCTACTGGCTTGTCGAGGACTCCTGCAGCCGGTTGTATAGCTGGTCGGCGATCAGCGTCCCAATCAGTCCTGAAATCACGATCACCGATCCAGCCGAAATCATAATGAAGCTCACCCACTGGCTGAGTGGCTCTCGCGGCGGCCAGAGAAACGGAAGTGACTGAATGACGAGCTCCCGAAACACAAGCAGTTGTAGGAGGGCAACCCCACCACTGCAGGCAAGCCGGAGTCGCAGCCGCGGCCATGAGGGGCCAGGCTGTGGCTCGGGAAACTCGTCCATACCGGCTGTTGGCGACTCGCGGGGAAAGCCCGTCGGATCGCAGCAAAACGGTAGCCTTACTCTGGGCGGTTCCCCACAGCCGGTATGAGCGTTCCGTGTCTCGCTGTGGATCGCACTGCCGGCGAAGCGGTTCGAACCGTCTTGGCTGAGGCAGGCGTTCTTGACGACGACCACGAAATCGCACACGACGACGGCACGCTCTTTATTCCGGTAACTGACCCCACAGCCGCTGCCAACGCTGTTGCTGCCGAACTCGATGTCGACACTGAGCTGACAACTCGTGAGCTTTCGACGCGACAGGGTGTGACAACGCCGGCTGACATCCTTGGATTCGAGCCGTCGCTTGAACGGATCGGCGAAATCGTCGTGATCGACGAAGATAATCCGGATCGGGCAGCCGAAATCGCAAACAGCGTCATCGAGGCTGATCTGCCAGCCCGGTCGGTACTGAATCGGGCTTCAAAGATTAAAGGCGAGTGTCGGGTGCGAGACTGGACGGTGCTGGCGGTCGATGAGACAGCAGCCGACAGCGAGTACACACCAACTGAGACTGTTCACCGCGAGTATGGTCACGAGTTTCGGCTTGATCTCGATAGCGTCTACTTCTCGCCACGACTCGCCACCGAACGCCACCGCGTTATCGAACAGATTGCGGCAGGCGAGCAGGTGTTCGATATGTTTGCCGGCGTCGGCCCGTTTGCGATTCCAGCCGCCAGCCGTGGCGCAACGGTGATCGCGGTCGATCTCAACGAGCAGGCTATCGAATACTGCCGCGAGAACGCCCGCAGGAACAACGTTGCCGACAGCCTGACGGCCATTGCTGGCGACGTGCGATCAGTTGCAGCCGACTATCAGGGGTGGGCCGACCGGCTGATTATGAATCTCCCACACAGTGCCGAGGACTTTCTCGACACCGCAGTCGAACTCGCTGGCGAGGAGTGTGTGATTCACTACTACGATATCCAACACGAAGACGATCCATTCGGGCCAGGGATTGCAGCGATCAAAGCGGCTGCCGAACCCCAGTACACGGTGAGCGTCGAGACCGAACACGTCGTCCGGTCGTACGCGCCACACGAGTTGAACGTCTGTCTGGATGTGCGGCTGCGCCGGGCGGCGTCATCAGCATAACCAGCCACCAACCGCTCCGGACGTTTTTATCTAAAGCCGCAGCAGCAACAGTGTGCCTCGACTCGCTGGTCGGTTCGCGTGGATGTGCTGTGTGATGGTGCTCCTCACTGGCTGCGTTGTTATGGGTGGAGTCACAGCAAGCGAGGCGGAGCCAGCAGGACAGATTGTCGAACTCTATCCGAACCCGGTTACAGACCAAAACCACGGTGAGTACGTCGTTGTCAGCCTCGCCGAGCCTGGAGAGTGGACACTCACTGACGGCCACAGCACCACCCAACTGCCAGCCGAGACTGGAACATTCGCCGTAACGCGGCACCCAGAACTAACCGCCGATCACACTGATCACACACCAGTCGAACCCACCGAAAACCTCAGATTCGCGGTCAGCGGTGACACACTCGAACTCCGCCGTGATGGCCGGGTTGTCGACCGCATCGCGTATGAGCAGGCGCCCGAAAGCCACCGCTGGCGGGCTGATCGTGAGCCACGCTGGCAGCCCGATGGGTTCAAGCCGCGAGAGCCGAAAACAGCCACCGATAAACCAGTCGAAGCGTTTGTGTTGCCTGATGAGCCCGCAGCCGCAATCGAGCCGCTGCGTGCGGCCGACGACCGACTCTATCTCGCTGCCTACACACTCACTGACGGACGTGTTGCCGAGGAAATCCGAAACGCCGAGGCTCGCGGAGCCGATGTAAGGGTGCTTGTGGAGGGCGGCCCAGTCGGCGGGATGAGCAAACAGCAGGGTGCCGTCTTAGACGAACTCGCGGCCGACGGTATCGAGGTGCGGGTGATGACTGGCGAACAGACCCGGTTTCGGTACCACCACGCAAAGTACGCAGTTGCTGACGACAGCGCGATCATTCTGACTGAAAACTGGAAGCCAACCGGCACTGGTGGCGGCGGAAGTCGAGGATGGGGAATCACTATTGACTCGCCACAAACAGCCGACGAGCTCGCGGCTGTCTTTGAGCACGACACCACCTGGGAGGATACGCCACGCTGGGAGGATGCTCGCCACGAAATCGACACCTTTGAGCAGGACAGCCACGCCGGCAGCTATCCACAACACCACCCACCAGTGGAACTGACCGCAGAGAGGGTAACGCTCCTGACAGCCCCAGACAACGCAGCAGGCGAGCTTGCGACACGCATCGACAACACCGAAGAGGAGCTGGTGATCAAACAGCCACAGATAGGGGATAGAGATTTTCAGCTGCTCCGGGCGGCTGTCCGAGCAGCCGAACGCGGCGTCCAGGTTCGGATCTTGCTTGATGATAGCTGGTACGTCGCCGAGGAGAACCGCGAGCTTGCAGCCGCACTCAACAAGCGGGCCGAAGCGGAGGATGTGCCACTGACGGTGCGACTGGTCGAAACAGACGACCGGTTCGGGAAGATCCACTCAAAAGGAATCGTTGCTGACGACACAGCCGTCATCGGGAGTCTCAACTGGAACAATAACTCCGCACACAACAACCGCGAAGTTGCAGTGGCAATCGAAGATGAAGCGGTGGCCGACTACTATCGAGAGGTCTTCGAGGCCGACTGGGAGGGCGAGCAAGCAGAAACAGGACTCGACCGCATTCCAGTCGGTGTCGTTGTCGTCTCACTCGGGCTGGCAGCCGGAATCGCCCTTATCGCACAGCGACGGCTCACGTTTGCGTCCTAAGCGGTTGGGAAAATACGCAGCAGCCAGCGAGAACCGATTACTCAAGCGGAGCCGCACTCGATAGCGACTCATCAAGATCGGCCTCAGCCATCTTCTCGACGAGGAGGTCGATCACCGACTCACGCCGGCCCTTGACGAATTTGATCGAGCCGACAACGAGGTGACCGCCGCCGGAGACGCCAGCACCGGGGAGTTCGTCGTTGAGTTCCGAGACCATCTGTGGAATATCGAGTCGCACTCCATCAGACCGGAGCACGGCGAAATCTGGGCCGTAGCCGATGGTGATGACTGGCTCACCGGTTTCAGTCACTTTGCGGTCATGGAGATTCCCCGTTGTTTTCCCCGGAGCCGGGTACGTGAAGCGGTGGGCGAAGTTGTCGACATCAACGCGGTAGAGGTGGGCATCCGACGCCAGTCGTTCGTGCTCAACGTGTGGTTCGACAGCATCGAGTTGGCGTTCAACATCGCGTTCAGCGCGGTCAGAGAGGAATTCGATCAGTTCCGCATGACGGTCTGGGTCGTCACAGCCAACATCAAGGACGTCGTTAACGAGTGTTTTACCCTCGCTGTAGCGCAGCCAGTGAGCTGCATAGTCGAGTGCCTCACCGATTGCTTCGAGATCATCGCGGCTGTAGCCAGCCTCATCAGCCCGGAAGACAAACCGGGGCATCACGTCGGCTTTCGAGCGATCCGATAGGCCGGCAACCGCCGGAACGTGTTCGATATCATCGGAGATCGAGGGATCGATCAGCCGGGCGAGTTCGACTGACATCATCCCGGTTGTGATCCGGTAATCTTCGTCGTAGAGATACGGATTAATGTGTGCATCGAGCAGTCCCTCGACAGCTTCAGGGTCGGGATGGTGGTGGTCGATGACGGCGATTGGAATGTCGTAATGCGCGAGATTCCGGTAGGCCGGCACATCCTCCTCGGTTGAGCCATTATCAAGCATCAACAACAGCGGGAGCTTCTGGCCGTGTCGTTCCTGGCCCTCAAGCGCGAAGTTGAGATCCCGGGTTACGTCCTCCATCTCGTAGTAGGGAGCCTTACTCGGCAGTCGCTTACAGCGGTGTTGTGCTGCGTCGGGATCAGCATGCACCTCGGCGATAAAGTTCTCGATAGCGAGCTGCAGCGGTGTTGCCCCACACATCCCGTCGCCGTCAGCGTGGTGGCGAATCCGGATTGGTCGGCCCTCAAGGACGGTTTTGCGGAGCAACGCGGCAAGCTCACGGAGATCCTCGAAGATCGGCTCGAACGCCGGCCACTCGACCAGTTGGTCGATATCGGCAGGCTCGGCACGGTCGTCGATGGTCTCAGCGACTGCCTCACGGACAGTGTCGGCTTTCTCACCTGAAAGCAGTGTGAGTGAGTCGACTTCGAGCTGGCGGACATCATCGTGTAGCTCGACCGAGCCGGTGATTCTGACCGCATCATCAATCGTTGCGTCCGGGTAGGCGCGAACGCCAGCCTCCTCAAAGGCGGCACCGCTGATGATGCCTGTGCCGTCGGTCAGCTGAAAGATCGTCGGCCCGCCGGTCTGTTTGATGCCGACAAGCCGACCTTCGACTGTTGCCTCGCTGCCGGTTTCGAGATCAGCAACCGGTGTGATTGTAGGGTCGTGTTCGACGATTTCGGTGCGGTACTCCTCAAACTCGGGAATCGAAAACGAAATGTCGCCGTTTTCCTTGAGCGAGTCCAGCGTGACGACAAGGCGGTCGCCGACATCGTAGGAGCGATCAAGATTCGATTCATGCAGCAGGCCGGAGACAGAATCAGAGATGTCGACGAAGACGCCGTAGGCAACAACACCGTTGACAACAGCGTGATAATGATCGCCCTCGGCAATATCAGCGGTCGTGCAGTCGGGGGCGAGATCGTAAACAACAGGTCGAGAGTCGCCGGAATCCCCGGCGGTATCCTCAGTCATACCACCTGCTATGTGCGACCGACGTGTTAAGCTTATTATCTTGGCCGACCCCCGACTCGGGGTTTCGGAACCCTTAGATGGTCGCCCGTTCGACTAGCGCACAATGCGGTTGTTTCGTTCGAGTGAGATTCTTGGCATCGCCCGCGACACCTTAGAGTTCGCACTCGAAGCCAGCGAAGACACCCATCCGAATGAGTATATGGGGCTGCTCCGCGGCGAGGATGCACGCAAATTCGATCTCGAACGGTCAGGGCAGGTCATTACTGATGTGTTGGTGATCCCCGGCACGATCTCTGATACCAGCAGTGCAACAATGAAATCGAATATGATCCCGAACGATCTCCGGGCAATCGGTTCAGTACACTCCCACCCAAGTGGGACGCTCCGACCCAGCAATGAGGATCTGAAAACGTTCCACAAAGGCAAGGTACACATCATCATCGGCGCGCCGTATGGCTGGCGCGACTGGAAAGCATTCGACAGCAACGGTGAGCCACGTTCCCTTGAGGTGCTTGATGTCGAACTCCCCGAAGAGCAGTTCTTTGATTTCACCCAGGCAGATATCGACGCCGAGCTTGCCGACGAGGACGACGGGATACTATGAGCGGCGAGCGGGTTGTCGCACAGGGGACGTTTGATCTGCTCCATCCGGGACATATCCACTATCTGCAGGAGGCAGCCAGCTACGGCACAGAGCTACATGTCATCGTTGCCCGCAGCGAGAATGTCACCCACAAACAGCCGCCGGTTCTCTCTGGGCAACAGCGACTCGAAACAGTCTCAGCGCTCGATGTTGTTGATGCGGCCCAGCTTGGCCATCCTGAGGATATTTTCGTCCCGATTGAATCGCTCGATCCTGACGTGATCGTCCTTGGCTACGACCAACACCACGATGTTGCAGCAATTAGCGACGCGCTGGCTGAGCGAGAGATCAACTGCCGGGTCGAACGCGCAACTGCGAAGGAGCCACGCGACGAGGAGCTGCTCTCGACGGGTGCGATTATTGATCGGATTCTCGACCAACGTGGCTGAGGAGCCAGCGCGGTTGCTGGCTGCTGGTATTGGTATCAGCCGCCGGCATCGACAGTGAGCGAGAGCAGCAAGGCCAGTCGACGACACTATCCAAAACTACTCAGTTGAAACGGTCTCAGACTGCGCTCGTCGTTCACTGAGGAATTGATAACACGGCCCAGCCAGTAGCAATACGGCAACCGCACTCATCGCAAGCAACAGCCAGGGATCGACCATCCCCTCCATCCCGCCGCGGTGGAGTCGCTCAAGCGAGACACCAATAAGCACACCAAGGATGGCCCACGGTAACTCGCCAAGCGCGGTACCAACAAGATACGGCCGAAACCGAACGCCGGCAACGCCGGCAGCAACAGAGATAACATCCGACGGCACCGGAAGCAATCGCGCGCCAGCGACACCACGGACACCGCCGGAGGCTTCGATAAACTGCTGGCCAAGCGTAGCGATCCGCCCAGCGTCGCTGCTGGCATCTCCAAACCAGTAGGGAGGCAGCCCAGTCAGCGTCATGAGCACTACCGCGAGCGGGAGCCCACCCAGCCCGTAGCCGTAGCCGGCTGCGACCGCAAGCAGTGTTGTCGGCCACGCAACCAGCGGGCGGATAGCCGCCGCGAGGATAAGCAGGAACCCAAACAGCAGTGGCTGGCTCGCAACACCATCAAGCATCGCAAGGGCGACGCTGGGTGAGACCAGCCACGCAGCAAGCCCAACAGCAGCAAGCGTCGTAAGCGCAATAGTGAGTCGCCGCCGCTGCATGACAGTCTCGGCGCACGCTGTCGTGATACGTTTTGTGTTCCGGCTGCAGGGCGGCGGGGACAGAACGGTTATCATGACTGCACTGGAAACTCAGGTGTGACCAGCGACGAGGGCAGCGAAAAGAAAGCAACCGCAGCCGAAAGCGACGCAGCCAGTGAGTCACGAAGCCGCGCCGAAAAGATCGAACTCGGTGTGGCCCTGCTTGAACATCTCGAAGCCGACGAGGTTGATCTCCCAGCAGCTATCGACCGCATTGAGACCATCACGACCAGCCCCGCACTCACCCGCGAGATTCTGGATACCGCCGACAAGCGTGGCGTGATCGACCGCGAGGATGGCCGCCTCCGCGTTCGGCGTGGTGGCTCCTACGTCCAGTTTGAATCACAGGTTGTCGCCCGCGAGGGTGAGTTCACCTGTCGGCGCTGCGGAGCCGGACTCTCGACGGGCCATTTCATCGTCTTCGAGGCGGGCGAACTCGGCCCGTTTGGCTCCGACTGCATCCGGAAGGTCGTTGGCCGAGAGTCGTAGGCTACTCGGGTGGGAACGGTGTATGGTATGTTGCCGGATCGGGCGCGAGATCAAGCGCTTCGAAAAACCGATCAGCAATGGTGTCGTGGACGACAACCGAGAGCGTTTCCCACTCCTCAATGCTGTCGAGAACACCCATTGGCACCTGCGCGCCAGCCATCTGTGCGTGGCCACCAGCACTGCCGACCTGTCCATACGCATCCCGCAGCGTTTCGCCGAGATCAACCGAGGAGTCGCGGGTGCGCCCAGAGACGTAGATCATCTCCTCGGTGTAGCCGAAGACGATGACGGTCTCAATCCCTTCCATATTCAGCAGCTCATCAGCTGCCTGCGGCAGTGCGTCGCGGTCGGTGAGTTCGCCAACACAGCTTGCCAACGCCGACTCCCGGACACTGCGTTCGGTGATTGCTGTCGCCAACGTCTCAAGAACAGACGCACTCACAGTGGGTGATTCGATCCGGCTCAACACGCTTTCGTCAGCGGTCGCAGAGAGAAACGCCGCAGCATCGTAATCCGCATCAGCGACCTCGCGGGTGAACTGGTCGGTGTCGGTCTGGATGCCATACAGCAGCGCTGTCGCCACCGGGGAATCGGGGGTGATGCCGAGTTGCTGCAGATACGCAGTCATGATCGTACTTGTTGAGCCAATCTCCGGGCGGATGTCGAGATACGCGCCGCGGGCATCGATTGGCTGTCGCTGGGGGTGGTGATCAACAACAATCTGCACCGGCGTCTCCGGCGGCAGGCTATCGTTGACGCCGGCGCGAGCATGATCAACCAGCGCGACCGCACCATACGTTTCAATATCAAACGTCTCCGGGTCAGCAGCCGTAATCGGCAACGACAGCAGATTCAGCAGCGCGCGGTTTTCTTGGTGTGTTACCTCACCAAAATACATTGCCTCACTCTCAGTGCCAACCCACTCAGCAATCGTCGTGAGCGCGACCGCACTCGCAATCGCATCCGGATCAGGGTTGTCGTGAGCGACAACAGCCAGCGGCTTCGAGAGCGACCGCAGCGTCGACAGCAGTGCTGCAATGCGTGTGCCGCCCACACCGCCGGCAGCATACTGGACAGTGGCAGCGATTTCAGCAGCCGGATCAACAAGCCGGTCGGCAACAGCCCGAAGCTGTTGCTGGTAGCTGTCGTTGAGTGTACTCTGTCGAATTGAGATCAGCATCGCTTCGGGAAAGGCATCACGAGCAATCATCGCAGTCCGGCAGTGGGCCTCGGGATCGTCGGCAGCGACAACGACGGTATCAGCCGTATCAGGATACAACGAGTCATCGGTTGGATCACCCTCAACGGCCTGCACACCGTCATCCCGAAGCATCGTCACCCAGCCGCTGTCGTCAGTAATCACTGACAGCCGGCCAGTGGTGGCGTCCGCATAGCTCACGGCGGTCGAGCCGACGGTTCGGTCACCGAGAATGAGCCGCCGCATTATACTCATATGTGGGTCGGGTCGGGAAAGCGGTGTCGGCACCTAGAACAGGGCAGCCGCCGCAGCCTCAGCAAGCTCGATCACCGGGCCGAATCCTGGCAGCAACAACACGGTGACGACGCCAGCAACGATCACGGCGGCGTACAGCCCGGTTGGTTTCGAGGAGACGGCATCGAGCGAGCTGGTTGGCTCATCGAGCCACAGAGCTTTGACAACCCGGCTGTAGTAGAACAGCGACAGCGCGCTGGTGATCGCCCCCACCGCAGCAAGCCACCAGAAGCCGGCGTTGATCGCCCCAAGGAAGAGGAAGTATTTCGAGAAGAAGCCACCAAAGACTGGCAGCCCAGCAAGGCTGAACATGAAGACAGCCATCGCTAGACTCGCCATTGGGGCCTTCTTCGCCAAGCCGGCGTAATCCTCGAAGGTGCGACCAACACCCCAGTATTCGACCATGGCGACAAACAGGAACGCGCCGGTGTTCATGAAGCCATAGACGAAGAGGTGGGCCATCGCCGCACCCATCACGGTTGCATTCGCCGCACTCCCGTCGGCAGTGATTGCGGCAACACCGATCAGCGCGTAGCCGGCATGGCCAATCGAGGAGTACGCCAGCATGCGTTTGACATTCGACTGGGTTGCAGCCGCGAAGTTGCCAAGCACCATTGTGGCGACCGCAAGAATACCGAACAGCAGTGCCCAATCAATCGCCACGTTGAGCGCTGGCAGCAGCGCGACTGCGAAAATGCGGTAGGCGATAACGAAGCCAGCAGCTTTCGAGGCTGAGGAGAGAAAGGCACTCACCGGAGCGGGCGCGCCCTCGTAGGCTTCGGGTGCCCAGAAGTGGAACGGCACCGACGCCGTTTTGAACGCAATCCCACCAGCAACCATGACGATCCCAACACCGAGGAGGCCAGCCAGATCGCCGACGCCAGCGATCTCGTTTGCGATCTCCGGCAACAGTAGCGTCCCGGTCGTTCCGTAGATGAGACTGATACCGAAGACAAAGATGGCTGAGGAAAGCGCGCCAATCAGGAAGTATTTCAGCCCGGCTTCGACGCTGCCGCGGTTGTCCTTGAGATATCCAACAAGGGCGTAGGATGGCAGCGAGGCCATCTCAAGGCTGATGAAGATCGTAGCAAGAGAGTTCGAGACCGCCAGCAGTGCCATCCCGGTCGTCGCAAACAGCAGCAGCGAGTAGAACGATGCTGGGTTCTCATCCTCGCCCAGATAATCGTAGCTGGCGACAATAACGAGAGCGGCAACGCTGGTGAAGATGGCGGTGAAAAACAGCCCCATCCCATCGACGACGATCGCGCCACTAAAGAGGCTGATCTCACCGCCGTGAGTTGGTTGGCCGGTGCCGGCAAGCAGATACCAGCCCGTGATTGCTAACGACAGCACGGTTCCCACAGCCGCCGTCGCCGCAAGCGTCGCGTTCGAGCGAGCATCTGGCCGGATGCCGTCGATTGCGAGGACAGCAAGCGCGGTCAGTGCCAACACAACAACAGGGGCGAGCGACTGCAGTGCCCACAGCCAGTTTGTCGGCTCAACCTGGAGGAGCAGCGACATTAGCTCCCACCTCCCAACTCAAGAATCGGAACAGTTGCATCCAGTATCATCTCGAAGAACAGTGAGGGTGCAACCCCAAGCAAGATAATCGCCGCCAGCAAGGCGACAAGCGGCGCGATATCATGCATTGGGGCGCGGGTGAGTTCGTAATCCGTTTCAAGTCGGAACGGCCCGAACAGCGTCTGCTGCATCGCCAACAGCAGGTAGCCGGCAACAATGACGATGCCGAACATCGCCAGTGCGGTAAACAGTGGCGCGTACGGCAGGATCGTCGAGCCAAAGGAGCCAACGAAGATGAAGAACTCCCCGGCGAAGCCAGCCATCAGTGGCAGTCCCATGTAGGCGAACGCGCCAGCAACGAGAATCCACACCGCCACTGGCATCCGGTCGGCAAGCCCGGACATATCATCGACGATCCGGGTGTGGGTCGCGTTGTAGATCACGCCGACAGCCATGAACATCAGCCCCGAGATCAGGCCGTGGGCGATCATCTGGAATGTCGCGCCACCGACGCCAAACTCAGTGAAGGCGATCAGCCCAAGCAGGACATACCCCATTGAGGACACCGAGGAGTAGGCGACGATCCGTTTGAGATCCTGCTGGGCAAGCGCCAACATTGCTCCATAGATCACCGACACCACAGCGATGACGGCGATTGGCACAGCGAAGTAGCTTGCCTGATCCGGTAGCATCGTGAAGTTGAACCGCAGCAGGGCATACGTTCCCATCTTCAGCAACACACCGGCCAACATCACCGAGACGGGAGTTGGGGCTTCAACGTGGGCATCCGGCAGCCACGTATGCACCGGGACAACCGGCACCTTCACCGCAAACCCAATAAACAGCGCGGCAAACGCCACCAGCGCGAGTGTCTCACTCGGCAGCCAGTAGAAGTTCTGGAGTTCGCCAGCCGCCAGCGACTGGGTGATTTCGGGGAGTCCAAAGCTGGTGATCGGCAGCGAGAACACCAACATCATGAAGCCGATGAACATCACCAGCGAGGCGATGTTGGTGTAGACGAAGAACTTGATTGCGGCGTACTTCCGGCGCGGGCCGCCCCAGACGCCGATCAGGAAGTACATCGGCACCAACACGGCTTCCCAGAAAATGAACCAGACGAAGAAGTCGAGCGCGACGAAGACGCCGATCAGGTTTGCCTCCATCAACAGCATCAGGCCGTAGAACTGGCTCTGTCGGCTCTCGATCGGCGTCCACGCGCTGACGATTGCCAGCGCGGTGAGGAACGTCGTCAACACGACCAACGGCAGGCTGATTCCGTCGAGGCCGACGAACCACTGGAGTTCGTAACCCGCCACTTCGAGCCACGGCACGACCGTCTCGAAGGCGATGTCGCCGCCGGTGAGCGCGTTGCCACCGCTTTCGAACGCCCACCAGAGATACAGGCTCCCGGCGATGGGAACCAGACTCAGCCCGAAGGCGAGTGTGGCCGCGTACTTGTTCGGAACCGCAAAGACGAGCAGTGCAGCCGCAAAGGTGAACGCGAGTAGTGCTTCGATAATCATACGAACCACCCTCCAAGCAAGCCGAAGACGACAAGCAACGCCGTCAGCCCGAGTGTGAGCAACAGCGCGTAGTTGCCGACGATCCCGGTCTGGATTCGCTTGAGCCGGTCACCACCGACCAGGCTCACCGAGGAGACGCCGTTGACAACGCCGTCGACGACGCCCTGATCGAAGGTGTCCGCGCCGGCGGCAACCCGCCCGGTGCGTCCCGCGAGCCAGACCTGAAACTCGTCTTGGTAGTAGTTGTTGTACAGCAACTCCTTCAAGCCGCCGAGTTTGGCCGTGTGTTCGACCGGCTCGGCGACGTTGTACAGCCCCAGCGCGACGAGCGCACCGACCACGGCCAGACCGAGTCCGAGTCCGGCCGCGACCAGCAGCGTCGTCGTCTCCGACCCGGCAATCACGCCGGCCTCGTAGCCCGAAAACTCCGCCAGCAGCGCGTTGTAGCCGGAGTAGGTCAGCCCCTCAGCCCCGCTGTCGAGCCACTGGGTCAGGAAGTCGAGTTGCATGCCCGTGAGTTTCTGCACCGGCACCATGTTGATGAAGCCGGCGACGACCGCCAGCACGCCGAGAACCGACAGAGGTCCTTTCATGTTCCAGCCGATCGGTTCGGGGTTCCGCGCAGTCTCGCTGCGTGGATCGCCGTGGAAGGTCAAGAACACCATGCGGAACGTGTAGAAGGCTGTTACGGGCACCGCCAGCAGTCCGAACACCCACGCCACGAGCAGTATCGGGTCGTTCAGGCCGTGAATGAACGCCTCGAACAGGATTTCGTCTTTCGACCAGAAGCCCGAGAAGGGGAAGATGCCGGCCAGCGCGAGCGAGCCGGCGAGGAACGTCAGGTAGGTCACGGGCATGGTGTTTTTGAGCCCGCCCATATTCCACATGTTCTCGTCGTGGTGCATGGCGATGATGACCGCGCCCGCGCCGAGGAACAGCAGGGCCTTGAAGAATGCGTGGGTCATCAGATGGAACGTTGCTGCCACGTAGCTGCCCGCACCGAGTGCGAGCATCATGTAGCCGTACTGCGAAATCGTCGAGTAGGCGAGCACCTGCTTGATTTCTTTTTTGACGACCCCCATTGTCGCTGCAAACAGCGCGGTGAAACCGCCAACGAGCGCGATAATCGCCATCGTCGTCGGCGTCAGCACGTAGAAGCCGTACATTCGCGCGACGAGGTAGACACCGGCGGCGACCATCGTCGCGGCGTGGATCAACGCCGAGACCGGCGTCGGACCCTGCATCGCGTCGGGCAGCCAAGTGTGCAGCGGGAACTGTGCGGATTTGCCGATCACACCGCCCAAAATGAGCAGGCCAATGATCGTGAACCACGTGCTCACGTCGAGACTGCCGGGCGTCCAGACGTCGCCGGAGCCGCTGAGTGCCGCCTCGGCGAGCGCCGGGAACGACTCACTACCCGCGAAACTCGCCGTGCCGAACGTCGCAAACACGGCGACGACACCGATCAGGAAGAAGTAGTCACCGAACCGTGTCACGAGGAACGCTTTTTTCGCTGCAGACGGCGGACCCGCTCGGCGGAACCAGAAGCCGATCAGCAGGAACGAACACAGACCGACGAGTTCGAAGAACATGAACGCCATCAGCAGGTTGTCGGCGATGACGAAGCCGAGCATGCTGGCGGTAAACAGGCCGAGACCGGCGTAGTACCGCGGCAGGTCAGCCTCGCCCTCGTCGTTCATATAGCCCAGACTGAAGACGTGGACAAGGAAGGCGATCAGCGTCACAATCACCAGCATTAGCGACGAGAGCGGATCAATCAGCGCGCCAAACGTTAGCTCCCAGTCTTGGCCGCCGGTTCCTGTGGCCCACTCGTAGTAGGTTGTCTCAAAGGTGGTGCCACCGCGAACCTCAAGCAGCACCCAAATCGACAACAGGAGCGAGCCTGCGGTTGCGGCGATCCCACCGAATGCACCACCTTTCGGCAGCTGTTTGCCCGCAAACAGTGCGACAAGGAACGAGACGAACGGTAGCAGGACGATTGCCGGAACGAAATCAAATGCCATCAGTTTACCACCTCATTGTTTGGGCATCCATCACATCGATATCACCGAAGTTGCGGTAGAGCACGAGGATAATCCCGATCCCGACCGCGACCTCGGCGGCAGCCAGTGCAATCACGAACAGTCCAAACGTCTGACCAGTGAGATTCCCCCACTGGAAGGAGAAGGCGATGAGGTTGATGATCGCCGCATTCATCATCAACTCGACGGACATCAGGAAATACAGCGCGTTGCGACGGGTGAGAATGCCGAACAGCCCGATACAGAAGATGGCTGAGGACAACAGGAGATAGTACTCAATCGGAACCATCAGTGCTCACCTCCCGCTCAGCGTCGGTTGGCTCTGTGAGTACCTCGCCACCGTCAGTAAGTGCGGAGACAATCGCGCCGTCGTCTTCCCGTTTGGCGAGATAGATCGCGCTATCCAGCGCGACATCGAGCGTGAGTGCAATAATCAGAAAGGCCGCAAGAAAGCCCTCAGAGGCGATCTGTCCGAGATCGATATCGAACAGCGCGTAGCCGATGTTATGAATCACCGACGCATCGGCCGGAAACCCAGCTGGCTGTGGGAAGCTCCCAGCCGCGCCGAGAATGACTGCCGCGAGGACGGCAAAGAGGCCGACGGCAGCAAGCCCGGCTCCACGCGGTTCGTCGGTCATGCGCGACTCACCTCAGATTCCGATTCGTTTCGCGTCAGCATCACGGCGAAGGTAATCAGGATGAGCACCCCGCCGACGTAGACGAGGATCTGCATCGCTGCAATGAACTCTGCTTGCAGCATGACGTAGTGTGCCGCGACGCTGAGTAGGGCACCGCCCAACAGGAGTGAGGCGTGAAACACGTTTCTCACGAGGACGACACCCAAGCTGCAGCCCAGCGTGATGAGGGCAAACAGCGCGAACGCGATGGTGTCATAAACCATTGTGTGTGTATCTCCAAGGAACCCCTTTGAAGATTTCGAGACTGCTTCGCCAATCGTGCCTTATCATTGCTGTATATTAACAGGAGAATCAGCAGCGGCGGCCGTTACTGGTAGTCGACTTCACCATCACCCTCGCCAACCCACGCGTCGCGATCCGGGTTGCGAGAGTTGAGTGGGTCGATCCCTTTGTACCACGGCACGTTTTTCAGCTGCTCTTTGTTGTAGGCAAACTCATCTTTCGTATCCGCGGTGAACTCGAAGTTCTGGGTCAGCAAGATCGCATCAACGGGACAGACCTCCTCACAGAGGCGGCAGTAGATGCACTGGCCGATATGGAGGTTGTACTGCTCGCCGTTTCGTTGGTCGTCCATCACGATCTGGATCGTGTCGTTCGGACAGACGTTTTCGCACTGTCGACACCAAATACATCGCTCCTGGCTGAACTTGTGGACGCCGCGGAACCGCGGGCTGACCTCAGGTGCTTCTTCAGGATACTTGACGGTGAACTTCTTGCCGTCAAGCGCGTGTTTCATCGTCGTTGCCATGCCTTTGAGTAGTCCGATCATAGTATCACTCCCACGATAATGGCCGTGAGCACCAGGTTAGCGAAGGACAACACCAGCATGCCCTTCCAACCGATTTCGATCAGCTGGTCGATTCTGACGCGCGGAATGGCGGATCTGGCCCACTGGGTGAACAGGAAAAAGGCCCAGATTTTGATGACGAACCAGACAAACCCGGGCAGCACCGGGCCGGCCGGCCCGCCAAGGAAGACCGTCGCCATAATCGCCCCACCCAGGAAGATATGCAGGAACTCCCCGAGATAAAAGAGGACGAAGTAGACCGAGGAGTACTCGGTCTGGTAGCCGGCGACGATCTCGGTTGGTGCTTCCGGAATGTCGAATGGGTTGCGGCCGATTTCAGCCATATTCGCCGTCAGGAACAGCACAAACGCAAATGGGTTGACAAGCGCGTACCACGCCGGAATCTCGATCCCGGCCACCGAGACGAGCGTTGCCGTCTGCTCAGCAACAATCGTACTCATCTGGAGCGAGCCCGCAAAGATGACGACACTCATCGCGGTGACGATCAGCGGGATCTCATACGCAATGTTTTGGGCGACCGCACGCAGCCCACCCATGAGCGAGTATTTGTTGTTTGAGGCGTAGCCACCCATCACCAGCGACACCGACGCGATGGAGGCAAACGCAAACACCAACGCAAGCCCGGCTTCTGGATCAGCCAGATGGATGTTCAGCGGGCCAAGATCACCCATTGGGATGACCGCAAAGCCAAGCATTGCTGAGGCCGGCAGCACAAACGGCGCGAGATCGTAGGCGGGACGATCCGCGCCGCTTGGAATAATCAACTCCTTCGAGAGCAGTCGCAACGAGTCAGGGATGATTATCAGTATCCCGGCTGGGCCGATCCGGTTGACTGCGTAGCGGTCGGTGAACGCCGCGGTGATCTTTCGTTTCGCCCAGGGGCCGGCGACACCGGTCATTGCCAACATCGCGTTGCCAACGATGAGCGCGGCGATCAACGCGGCAAAGGCCTCGCCAATCGGCCCGCTCAACCCAAACAGATTCGCAATCCCTTCCGGCAGCAACACGACCTCGCTTTCTGGAGCCGCCATCTACCGATCCACCTCCCCAAGGACGATATCGAGACTGCCGAGGCTGGCGATGGCATCAGGGACGTACTCGCCGTTGGACATCTCCGGTAGCGTCTGGAGATTCGAGAAACACGGACTCCGGATCTTGAACCGGGCGGGTTTCTCCGTTCCGTCGGCGCGCATATAGATGCCGAGTTCGCCTTTGGCGGCTTCTACTGCTCGGTAGATTTCGGTGTCGTCGTCGGGTTTGATCGTTCGGGGAACGTTGGACTGAATATTTCGCTCATCCTCTGGCCAATCTTCGAGCAGATCAATACACTGCTCGACGATCTGGGCAGACTGCTCGACCTCGCGCATCCGGACGAGCAGTCGGCTGTAGTTGTCACAGCCATCCTCGGTGACGACATCCCACTCAAGATTCTCGTAGTAGCCGTATGGATCGTCACGGCGGAGATCGTAATCAATGCCTGAGCCGCGGGCGACAGGGCCGGTCGCGCCGTAGCTTTTGGCGACCTCCGGTGGCAACACACCGGTGTCGATGGTTCGCATCTGCAGAATCTCGTTGGAGGAGACCATATCGTGGTACTCCTCAAGCGCGGTCGGCAGCTCATCAAGGAAGTCCCGCGTCATCTCGAAGAAGTCCTCACGCGGTTCTGGCAGATCCCAGACAACGCCGCCGAGCCGGAAGTAGTTGAACATCAGCCGCTGGCCCGTGAGCTCCTCAAGGATGTTCTGGACTTTCTCGCGGTCTCGAACCGCATACATGAATATCGCCGTAAAGTCGCCGTACACGTCGAGGGCGAACGTGCCAAGCGCGAGGAAGTGGGCGGCCATCCGGCAGAGTTCCGCACCCATGGTGCGGATGACCTGGGCGTACTCCGGCACCTCGATATCCGCCATATCCTCGGCCGCACGCGCGTAAGCCCACTCGTTGAGCAGCCCAGCCGAGATGTAGTCCCACCGATCAGGATACGGCATGATCTGGTAGCGGTAGGTGCTGGACTGACACATCTGCTCCTCACAGCGGTGGAGGTAGCCGATGTCGGGTTCGAGATCGACAACCTGCTCGCCGTCAAGAACGGCTTTGACGTGGAGCACGCCGTGGGTTGCTGGATGGTGTGGGCCGATGTTGAGATACATCGTCTCACTATCGGACTCGGCTTTCTGGTCTTCCAACAGCGGGTTCTTGTGTTCCCGCAGCGGGACGACCTGTGGCTGATCTTGGTCGTAGTCCTTACCCAGCGGATGGCCCTGCCACGTCTCGGGGAGCAGAATGCGACGGTGGTCAGGATGGTCGTCGTACTCGATGCCGACGAGATCGTAGGCCTCTCGTTCGTGCCAGTCGGCAGTGCGGAAGACCTCGTTTGCTGACTGGCTGACGGGGTTTTCTTTGTCAGCCGGCACGACGATACTCACTTCCTGCGTGCGGTCGTCGAACTTCGTGAGATGGTAGATTGACTCGTAGCGATCCTCGTACTCCTGGGCAGTCACACAGGAGAGATGATCGAACCCGGCCTGGTCGCGGAGTCGAGTAAGGGTTTCAACAACAGTGTCGGGTTTGATGACGAACCCAGGAGCGTTGAGATGTTCTTCGCGGCCAATGACGAGATCGCCGAGAAGCTGCTCGATTGCCTCGGGTGTCGGTTCAGCCAGCTCTGTGGAGTCAGGCAGTTCCACGCTCATGGTGAATCAGCCCAGTTGTACCGCATGACGAGATCATCGACATCGATATCATCAGCCAACTGGTCGATGATCTCATCGCGTTCGAGATCGCCGAACTGTTCGAGCTCGTAGGGTTTGACCGTCACCGGCGAGGACTCACCGTTGGCGATGCGTTCCTGGAGTTTGGCGACGCCGTAGATGAGTGCCTCAGGCCGCGGTGGACAGCCGGGAACGTGAATATCGACGGGGATGACCTCTTCGGCTCCTTTGACGACGTTGTACCCCTCCTGGAACGGGCCGCCGGAGATT